>Ga0209482_1001086_pt1 | contig 20296 bp, 19 predicted proteins | sample CoawatmetaG10DNA_FD_187512 | JGI IMG/M metagenome (GOLD analysis project Ga0209482, IMG submission 187512) | Marine microbial communities from the West Antarctic Peninsula - Coastal water metaG104-DNA (SPAdes) (version 2) | ecosystem: Environmental > Aquatic > Marine > Coastal ...
CCCTCATATACACGTCTTACCGGCCATACTTCTTTGCCAGTTCAAGCTTCAAAACAGCACTAAAGCTCGCATCAAAAGACACCCATAACTCATTAACTTGAGCTGGCGTAAAACAACCTAATTGGTGCAACTGTGCCAAGCCAGCGTAGCTGGAAGACAATAGTTCCAACTGAGAAACCGTTATGTGGTTATCGGCCATGGCCCTAGCCCGCACTAATAGGCTGCTTATAGAAACTTTAGAATTTTGATAGAAGGGTAAATGATGGGAATAGTCACAACCAAACTCATCAGCCTTTGTGAACTCAGCAAAAAACTCAGCCGTTTGTTTGTGGAGTTTAGTAATGCTTTTGTCTGCACTGCTATCATAGGGGCTGATGGAGACCAAAGAGCAACCACCCAAGGCCAGTAGAATAGACAACACCAACCCATTTTTCGCTATCCATAAGCAATTCATAAACTAAAACACTTCAGCCTCTATCTATGATTATAGATTAGATTTTTGAGATATTTTGAAGCAAGTTAATATGGGGTAAACCGCTCAACTACTGAGTTACTGAGTTTATTTAGACTTACTTAGGCTGATGTATATATAAGCGATCTTGGGACAACCTGGCGACTAAAGTGTAGCCACGATCTGTTAATAATGCTTCGATATCTGCACTACCTTGAACATGTTCAAAATAATTCGGTAACATCTCCATAAAAATCAATTTAGGCCTTAAGTTACCCATACTAGAAAGCGCTCCATATTCAGCGCCCTCTATATCCATGTGCATAAAATCTACGCGGTGAATGTCATTCTGTTGGCACAGGCTGTCTAATCGCAGTCCATCAACAGTAACTGGTGCAGCGCTCTGCTCCACTTGAGGAAACTTTTCTTTATACACTTGGCTATGCTGATACAGGGACCCCTGCCCATCAACTTCACCACCTATTTTAGAGATAAACCAAGGCACAGGGCCATTCTCTGAGCATACTGCATTATTGACCACCTCTACGTGTGTGGACGATAAATTAGCGCGCACAACCTTCACCCGCACTGGATCTGCCTCAACAGTAATGATTCGCGCAGTAGGGAAAGCTCTGGCAAAACGCAGTGTGTCGCCACCGTCAAATGAACCCAACTCCAGAACCACTTTAGGATTTATACCTAATTGCTTTAACCACTTGGTATTGAAGCCAGAATGACTAAGCTTAACTTCCTGCCCATTAATGTGAGTATGATATTCACTCTCTCTGAGTGGAGTGGCTGTAACTCCCCATTTCAAGAGCTTTATTCGAGCCAAATGTAACCGTAACTTCATATTTATTTTCTCGACCTTCTGGCCAACTAACTATTAGCAAAGGAGTCTAGTATAGCGAATAAGTTGTTAACTTAGGGGAAGGGCATCTACATGAAAAAGCGTTATTTAAATACTAAAACACTGTTTGCCGCCAGTAAACCATTTTCTTGGACTTTAACGCTGCTTACAAGCGGTGCTGGCGTAAAATGAACAATGAACCATGGATTACTGGCAGAATTAGGCCCACCCACTAAATCTAGCACATAAGAAATAGGTCCATTATTGTATTATCGTGCCGAAATAGATGGCCTAAGAGCATTAGCAGTAGTACCTATCATCCTGTTTCATGCAGGCTTCTCATTTTTTTCTGGTGGGTTTGTTGGTGTTGACGTATTTTTCGTCATCAGTGGTTATCTGATTAACTCTATATTACTCAAAGAGCTTGCTACAGACACATACAGCTTAACCGTTTTTTACCAACGTCGTGCGCGCATAGTTTTACCTACACTTCTTTTTGTATCACTAAGTTGCATCCCATTAGCCTGGCTTTGGTTACCACCCAAGGACATGCTGGACTTTGCCCAAAGCCTTTCTTCAGTCTCTATCTTTGCATCCAATCTGTACTTTCTCAGTGAAAGTGATTATTTTGCTATTGAGGCAGAATTAAAACCCTTACTACATACTTGGAGCCTAGCGATAGAAGAACAGTATTAGGTGCTTTTCACGTTACTTCTAGCCTTAATCTGGCGTATACGTTGACTAGCCGTCACACTCACACTGTTAGTGTTAGCTGGGTTAAGCTTATATTTTTCACAATGGACGTCTTACTATTATCCAAAAGCTGGCTTTTACCTACTTCCAACTCGGGGCTGGGAGCTACTGATTGGCTCCTTAGTTGCAATCTCCGCCTTTAATGGCGGTGTGTCTAATTGGGTTAAACCTCACTTCAACGGCCTATTAAGCCTATGTGGACTAGCGTTGATCCTGGGTTCGGTAGCTATATTTGACAAACATACCCCTTTCCCAAGTATCTATACACTTATGCCTACCCTAGGAACCGCATTAATCATCATGTTTGCAACCAAGGGCACTCTTACCAACACTCTGCTCAGCAATGCTGGCCTAGTAAAAATAGGCCTAATAAGTTACAGCGCATACCTGGTGCATCACCCCGTATTTGCCTTCGCACGACACCACAGTATAGGAGAACCAAAGCTTAGCTTAATGATTACTTTAAGTTTGGTAAGCTTCGTTGCTGCATACTTCATGTGGAAACACATTGAACCACCGTTTAGAAGTAAAACAAACCCAGCCCAAAGCAAGAAACTACTCATACTTGGCCTAACCATACTTATCACATTTTTCTCCTTCGGAATGGCAGGTATTGCAACAGATGGATTCTCTTACCGTTATGGTAAACACCAACTAGAAGAATACAATGCAGCTTCAAAAGGTAATCTAATATGGCAAGGCTGTAATTATGGATCTTGCACCAACAACATCACAGCAAGCATTGTATTAACCGGAGACAGCCACGCTGCAGGCGCTGGGCCAAGCTTATCAGCATCATTCTCAAGTACTCTGGAAACATTTGAGTGGCGCACCAACCCAGGGTGCCCTACATTAATCGGTTTTGCCGCTTTCAACGGGCAACCAGATCAATGCTCAAGAAAAAACAAGGCTATTAGCGCCTTATTAAACAAGAGCAATACTGCAGAATGGGTGATTTTAAGTTCGCATTGGTCACTTTACTCATCGGGTAAAGGCTTTGACAACTCATTAGGGGGCCACGAAACTGGGGCCATGAACTATTATTACCAAGACATCGGTAACAACAAGAGAGCATCTCCAGAACGCGAAAAAGACGTGGTGAATGGCTACATCGAATACGTGTTACAACTCCTGAAGTCGGGGAAAAAAGTTATTGTTATCGATCAAATTCCTGGAGCTGGCTGGGATGTGCCTAACCAATATTTAAAGCTATCTCTGGCTGGTGAGCTTACAGATGAGAACTTCCGTTATCCGCTAGCCGCATATAAAAACTATACATCGGCCTTATATAAATTCAGAGCGTTAACCCATAAAAACTTGCATTGGGCAGAGCCTACAAAGGTTTTATGCAAAGATAAGAGTGGGTGTAATACTAGCCTCTACCCAAGTTACTTTACACCGACACTAACCACTTAAGTACACAAGGTGCTGACTTACTGGTACCCATGATCAAAGGTATTATGCAAGCCAACTAACCCAAATTTTCCGGCCTAATTTCGTAGCAGTTTTAGGTGGGGTTTAAAATCGTCAAATACGATGTGCAAAACTATAAGCGACTGAGCGACATAGAATTTTCAATCGAAACAGAGGCCTACGGATTTCTAACTGAATTTTCTTCCAGCTTATTTTCGACTTTACCAGGCTAATTGTAGAGCCACCTACTTCGGCACTTAGCTCTCTCACCAAGTTTGGCTGCACTAGCGTTAATGCAAAATCAAACTGCCATTTATATTGCATATCTACATCTACTGGACGGTAGAATTTCTTACACTGCTCGATAAACTCGTGAGCAGCTGCCCTACTCCATAACTGCGCTTGAAAGCCTAAAGGAACACGAACAGGCGTGACCCTACTAAATTCACCTAGCAATTGTTCTCTACCAAAACAAAGTTCATCTCGTTTATTGTATAGCTTCATAACACCACTAGAATCCATCTGATTGATGATCGACTCAATAACTGCATTAGGTTGTTTAATAAATTCAACATCATCTTCTAAAATTACTGCGTGTGCTACATCTGGATTGCTAAGAAACTGTTTGAGCGCTTTAATATGGGACATATAACAAGCAATTTCAGAGTTTTTAAGTGGTGAAAAAAAACACTGCTTATTTTTATCGACCAGATAATCAGCAGGAATTGACACAAACTCCTGGGCATCAACTGCATCCACCCTTTCGTGATCCAACTGAAACCGGTCTAGATGATTGTGAATCCTTAGCCAACGCTCTGAGGAGCGCTCCAGATTAACAACATAAATTTTCCAGCCAGCATTCACAGGGAGGTGTCGCCTACAAGCCCTGCCCCCTGCGCTACAACCGGGTTCAAGTTGTAATACGCTAACTGCCCACTAATAATAGCCATCATCATGGTGAAAAATACACCCATGTTATTTCTATACCAAACGAATTCAACTAACCCAAAATCGATGTACCCTACAGCCAGCATAAGGCCAGCAATAGCGAGTGACTTTTGTTCGACTCTGTAAGAGTGACAGAACTTCATAAAACGAAAGTAAATACCAAACACCAAAACAGGTCCCATCCAACCAAAAACAACCAACTTATCAAAAAACTGGCTGTGTGGATTGTAGCTGCCAGCCACTGCTGGAACTTGTCCTGAAGCAATAAACGGTTTCACTGCTTCTCTATACCCATCAAAACCAACACCCCAAAGAGGATGATCAAGGAAGACTAAAAAAGAGCCATGCCATAGAGCGAGCCTTACGCCCGCTGAGCTATCATATACTTCGCCATTTACAAAATACTCATAGATCGCGGGCAAAATAACTGAGACACGCCCCCGCACCGAATCATTATAGAAATAAACCGCCACCATCGCAGCCACTAGAGCACACATTACCCATACACTCTTCTTAACCGTGGGCTTGTCAACCAAGCCCGTAGATAACCAAATCAAGAAGGGTAATGAAATCCAACCTCCTTTATTACTAGAAACTAAAGATGCAAACAGGCCAAACGATAATGCAATAACCGGCACTATGGCCCATCGCCAGTTTGTTCGCCAAACTGGCTGCCATAGGGCAATACTTAGCACTCCCAACAATAAAGCAATATTGCCAAAGGCAGCAATATGCTGCCCGGTACCACCCCAAGGTCGTGCAATACCTAAAATTATTTTTTGATAATAGCCCCATACTCCAGCAGCAACAGCACCAACCAATACCCCCCAGCGTAAAAATGCCATGGAGAGCCCATACCGGCGAATTGTTAAAAATACGGGAATGATGAGAAGAAAACGGCTTGATTCTTGAAAAAAACCTTCATCTAAATTGCCACGAATTAGAATCACTGCACCCGCAAATACAGGGTAAAGCAGCCAAGTAGCCAGCAACCATTTTTCATTTCCAGTAAGTGGCTCAAGTTTATTCGTGCTACCCGCATTAAAAACTAAGCTAAGCAAACCCACAAATACCATTCCCAATGCAGAGACATAAACCCCATTAGCCCAATTAACGCTGGCTGCCAGTGTTAATGAAGCACACAAAGTCATAATCACATGCATGGCTTTAGGAAAAAATCGCACGGAGGGAGTGGGAACTGCGGGAGCAGGAGCAGGAGCAGAAGAAGGAATAGGCATAGACATCGAATTCTTGATAATTATTGGCAATTAAGAGGAGGAGCATCTTACCACATTAACCAAACGCTGTTCCAAACTTGCGTAGCTTAGAGCTCTATCTTTGTTAACTACCATGGCATTTTTCATCATGTCTGAATAGGGTACCTGCATCCTTTGCAAGGCGGTCTTTAACTCAGCTAAATCTTTACAAATAACCATTCCCGCGGGATCAAAATAATCACTAATGTTAGTAGCACCCCAATAAATTGGCACGGTTCCACAAATAAATGTATCAAGCAGTTTTTCACTAAAATAATGCGGCTCTTCAATGTTTTCAATCACCACTGAATAACTATATGGCAGTAGCCCGTCTACCTTGTCCTCAAATGGCCGATACCCTCTACCCAATACATCACATTCAATACCTTCATCCTTTACCCAGCTAACCAATTGATGCCGCAGTTTATGACCGGCTAATTTATTTTTAGCAGACGCAATCAATGAGCATGCCAAATTCTTTGCAACAGAGCCTTTTACCTGCTCTGGTTTAACCCAGTATTCAGCAGGCTGAAAATGAACAACGTTATTGTATTTTTGGCAAATGTCTGTGTATCGGCACAATATCAGATCAAATTTAAAACGTAACAACCATATCAAACTGTAATATTTTTGATGCACTACCTTGGGTTCTGTTAACAACAAAGCAACTTTGCACTTTAAGCCAGGCCAAAAAGACAGCACGCGAGTAGAAGAAGGAAATACAACCACACAATCTAAAGAGTTCAAATCTGCAATTGTGTCGCCCTCTGGCACACATTGCCCTGGCCAACTGAGTGTAGATAAAGGTATGGACCCAAGGTCTCGTTCACTTCTTGATTCATAGGGCAAAATGCCTACAAAACCTATTTGACTTACGCTCGTCATTTGGCCACCTTAATCCAGTGATCTGGATACATATCGGTATCTACCAATGATGGATCATTAAACCAAGGAGAAGGCGCTATAACACATTTATTTTCGTCTTGGTTGAGGTATGCGCCCCACCAGCTAAAGGAACTGTTAGCAATGATTTGGTGTTTGCACAAAGAGATCAACATTAGGTCAACTTCCTGGGCAAAGCCTTCGTCAGAAACATACACGGCGTTATCTAGTTGAATATTGTCTCGAACCCATTGAGGGTCATCAGAAAAGACGAAGAAAGTGGGCGTAGGTAGTTTCATTTCCATATGCGCTACAGCGTGTTGGTAATAACCTACGCTGCATAGCCCGTGTTTATTCAACGCTTTTTTATTGCTGACATAATCACCCCTACGCACATGTACTGCCACACTTGTGCAATTAGCAATGCGCGCGGCAAGCTCTAGCTGCTTTCCAGATAAAGGAACTACCATGCTGAGGTCGTTAACTAAATTTTGGTATAGCCCAAAATATTTATGAGACTGCCAAAAGCCAGAGAGCATCAACCCAATGGTTTGGTTAGTTAGACCTGCATCATAACAGTGTGCAGTTTCGTGATAAAAACCTAACAACGGACGCCAAACACGTCGTACTGCACGTGATAACTTCCAAGCCCACTCTGGCAACAGGGGTAATTCATGATCTTGTAAAATTCGGGCACGTACGTTAAATAACTCAATCGCCAAACCAGACTTGAACGCCTTTCGATTCACATACCGGGGATCTAGGAGTAAATCCACACCTTTTTCATCAGCTAAATTCCGCCCCATAGCATATTGAAAAAGCTGATTGCCTAGCCCGCCCATAAGGCGTACATAAATAGCAGAGCTGCCGCCTTTTTTCATGGTTTGACCAAAATTTTAATGAGAAGGTTAATCATGTTTTTACTATTAATAGTGTTAACTGCGCCCATAAAAATCGTCTAGGCGTTCTATGTCGTCTTCACCTAAATAACTGCCAGACTGCACCTCAACCAAATGCAAAGGCGCATCTGTTTTGTTAGCCAAACAATGCACTGCACCCTTAGGAATGAACACCGAATCATTAGCATTGAGCAGGTAATCTACACCATCCACATGTACGTTAGCCAAGCCCTCTACCACCACCCAGTGCTCAGCACGGTGTGTGTGGCGCTGTAAGCTTAAGCGCGCGCCAGGATTTACCGTAATACGCTTAACTTGGTAGTTAGGGCCAGAATCAACACTATCGTAACTACCCCATGGGCGGAAGACTTCTCTTTGGTGTGTTAGTTCTTCACGACCCTGTAACTGCGCAACCAAGTCTTTCACTTGTTGCGCTTGGTCTAATGGCGTCACTAAAACGGCATCTTTAGTTTCAATCACCGCAAGCCCCTCAACACCGAGAACTGCAACTAATCTACTGTCAGCCTTAACCAAGCAATTCCGGCTATTTAACGAAATCACATCGCCTTGCAGAACGTTGCCCTCATCATCGCGCTTGTTGGTCTTCCACAAAGCCTGCAAATCACCTACATCACTCCAACCACAATCTACTGGCACTACCACAGCCTTTTGTGTGTGTTCCATAATGGCATAATCTAAAGAAACATCCTCACATTGAGCAAATTCTTGTTCAGAAAGCCGAATAAAATCTAAATCTTTTGTAGCCGATTTAACGGTAAGCCTGCACTGATGTAATAATTGCGCACAGCATAGTGCTGCTTCTTCTATCAGCACACTAGGCCGCACTATAAACATGCCACTATTCCACAGGTAATTACCCTGTTTTATATAGCTTTGAGCAGTGGTTTCATCAGGCTTTTCTACGAATTCATTAATTTCAAAGCCAGCACCGATACTTTCAACATCAGAACCAGAACCAATATTAGCCCCATAGCGAATATATCCATAGCCCGTACATGCAAAACTTGGTTCAATACCTAACGTGACCAGGTGTCCCAAAACTGCCAATTGGTGGGCTTTAACTAACGCACTGCGAAAGCTAGATTCATCTGCAATAGCGTGATCAGCAGAAAGCACAAGCATAGGCTCATCCAACCCAGCCTCAATCAACCGCAAAGCCGCCAAAATAACCGCAGGAGCAGTGCTCCGGCCTATTGGTTCTAACACTATTTCAGTATCAATATTAGCTGCTCGACACTGCTCAGCAGCCAAAAACCGATGGTCCTGATTACAAATAAGCTGACTATGGCCGAGTTTCAGCTCAGATAAGCCAGATAACCTAGAAAACGTTTGCTGCAGCATGGTATACCCATGCTCATTATCAACCAATCGCTGATACTGCTTAGGAAACGACGCTCGAGACAAAGGCCACAAACGGCTACCCACACCACCCGCCATTACCACAGGGTTAAAACACTTATGCATATCTAAAGTCTCATCCACGAAGCTCATCCAAATGACCCAGAAACCATTCATAAGTCATGCCAAGCCCTTTCTCCAACTCCACAGAATACTCCCAACCTAATGAACTAAGCCGACTCACATCCATTAACTTACGTGGCGCGCCATCTAGTTTTGATGTGTCAAATTCTACATTGCCCTCATACCCCACTACCCTAGCCATAGTATTGGCTAACTCTGCAATTGTTACATCACGTCCTGTGCCCACGTTAATATGTGAACACATAGGGTTGGGTACCGCAGCAACAAACTTATCATGGGGGAAGTTCATCACATGCACACATGCAGCGGCCATATCATCAACATGCAAAAATTCGCGCATGGGTTTACCTGTACCCCACACCACCACCTTTTCTGAACCAGAAAGCTTTGCCTCATGAAAGCGCCGCATCATAGCCGGAATAACATGAGAGTTTTGCGGATGAAAATTGTCATTTTCTCCATACAAGTTAGTCGGCATCACACAGCGATAATCCACACCATATTGCCGGTTATACGATTCACACATCTTAATACCAGCGATCTTAGCAATGGCATAAGGTTCGTTAGTAGGTTCAAGTTTGCCTGTGAGCAAACAATCTTCTTTCATGGGTTGTTTTGCCAACTGAGGATAGATACAAGAGCTACCTAGAAATAGTAGCTTTTTAACCCTTGTATTATAAGCAGCCTGTATAACGTTAGACTGTATAGCCAAATTATCTGCAATAAATTCCGCTGGGTAGGTATGGTTGGCATGAATACCCCCAACCTTGGCTGCAGCAAGATACACCTGATCTGGCTTATGCAGCTGCATATACCCTTGCACTGCAGCACTGTCTGTTAAATCAAGCTCAGATCGCGGTGCCAATAACAAGATTACATCTGCCTGCTTAGACAGCTGGCGCACTATAGCTGAACCCACCATACCCAGATGACCCGACACATAAATACGTGTAGCCATGTTTAGTTTTCCCGAGCTACAGGCACATGATACCCATGAGACTTAAGTAAAGACTTTTGCCTAGCTTGATCCAAATCATGAGCCACCATTTCTGCACACATTTCTTCTACGGTAATTTCTGGCACCCAACCCAACAGCTCTTTAGCCTTGCTAGGATCACCTAACAAGGTCTCTACCTCTGCTGGGCGGAAATAGCGCGGGTTAACACGTATGACCACATCACCTACAGAAAGAGCCGGAGCCAAATCACCCATAATGGATGACACTACTGCAACTTCGTCAATCCCTACCCCCTGAAAGTCTAGCTCCACACCAAGTTCGCGTGCAGACAAACGCACAAACTCACGTACAGAGATCTGTTTTCCAGTGGCAATCACAAAATCATCGGGTTGCTCTTGCTGCAACATCATCCATTGCATACGTACATAATCTTTAGCATGTCCCCAATCACGCAATGCATCCATATTTCCCAAGGACAAACAGGAGTCTAAACCTTGGGCAATGTTGGCCAGCCCACGGGTAATTTTTCGGGTTACAAAAGTTTCACCACGGCGCATAGATTCGTGATTAAATAAAATACCATTACACGCATACATACCATACGATTCACGGTAGTTAACCGTAATCCAATAGGCATACATTTTTGCCACAGCATATGGAGAGCGAGGATAAAAAGGTGTTGTTTCCCGCTGAGGTGTTTCCTGCACCAAACCAAACAATTCAGAAGTGGACGCTTGATAAAAACGGGTTTTATTTTCCAGCCCCAAAAACCGAATAGCCTCGAGGATACGCAGCGTGCCCAAACCATCCACATCTGCCGTGTACTCTGGCGCTTCAAAAGAGACAGCGACATGAGATTGGGCTGCTAAGTTATAAATCTCATCTGGCTGTATTTCTTTAATCAAGCGGGTGAGATTTGATGAATCAGACAAGTCGCCATAGTGAAGGTGGAAGCGATTGTCATGCACCGAAGGGTCTTCATAGATATGATCAATACGCTCGGTATTGAAAGATGAGGAACGGCGCTTGATACCGTGAACGTCATAGCCCTTTTCTAATAAAAATTCAGCTAGATATGAGCCATCTTGGCCAGTAACACCGGTAATTAGGGCAGTTTTCATGTCAATCCATAATTGAAAGCAGTTTGACCAATATTATAATTGATTTTATCTAACTCTGCCGAGCAGTTTGGCTGTTCTAGTTTTTACTGGAGCACCGTACTACATAATAAAACCAACAATAGCCTTTATAAAATACGATAAAGGCATTTATCGCACCTTTAAATAATCAATATAATCAACAATCTACATATTTCATTTCGTAAAAACAGTTATTATTAGATAAATAACGCGTTATCGGTAAATATGAATAATATATAAATGCAATCTAATGGCAGAGATTATCCTAGGCACTGAAATATTACTTGGTCGTAGAAATTGGCATGTTATACTGTATGCATACACAGCCTGACTGGATAAACAGCCCCATGCCTAAGAAACTCACCAAAAGCAACGCCAAGGCCCCTAAGAATGCCCTCACCCACGGGCTAACCAGCCAAAGCATTACCTCCTCAACAGACCAAAAAATCTACCGACAGATGTATGACGAACTCACCAGCGAATACGGTCCACAGACAATAACAGAACGCATGCTAATCGAACGAGTGGCCGTCCAGTATGTCCGCTGGCAGCGTGCAATCAGGGAAGAGAGCACCGAAATAGAGATAGCCGGCCTAACCGAACTCGACGGCTTAGCATTACACACCACATTTAACCTTACCCAGGAACAAGCAGAGCATTACGCCTCAGCCAGCTTTAGAGGCGAGCTCCATGACGATGAAAAATTAAAAGAAAATCTCATACTTCTTCAACGATTAAGCCAGGAATCGTTTCGCCTTTTGGCGCGCGGCGAACATAGCGCCATCCCGGACGATTTAGAAGATTATCCGATGTTGTTCGTCCTTTTTGACCAACTCACCTTCAAAAATAGATGCAGCAAAGCTGAACTACTCGACGGTCGGTACGCGTTAAACAGCCTTGTTAGTGCCTTCATAAGGCAGTGCAATCGAACCCTTGAATCACAAGATTTATATCAGAGCAGTACCATAGGTAGCAAGCTGTCCCATAGTGATTTCTTAAACACGCTCAGCGAAGAGGCACTAAAGCAGCTCGTCACGATAGACCTACACCCCAAAGCAGAAAAGTTATTTAAGCTGGCCGAACAAGTGAGCATTTCACAATCCACCAACATAGAAAAAATAACCCGCTACATGACCACAATAGACCGGCAATTTTCAAAAGCTCTGGGCGAACTACGCGTGGTAATAGAGGACCGAAGACGAAGAGAAGCGCTTATACCAAAGGATTAAGGTGCAGCACCACACCTGGGCTAACTAAAGGATCACCAGTAAATTCAATACCAGACCCCTCAAACGTTGTTCTGATTATCATTAAGGTTTTAGTATTAGCAACCGGAATACCCCGCTGAACTTCGTAGCGTTTAATAGTTGCGCTGCCAATACCACATCGGGCCGCCAGTTCAATAGCGCTCCAACCAAGCATGGCACGAGCTGCTTTTATTTGTATTGATGATACCATTGACTATTCTTTATGATACTATTAGAATCATTATGTAATTGACTTAAACGGAAGAATACCATGATTGATAGTATCTTAGCCAAATTTGATGGTGCGTTTGCTGAAAACACAATTCGAGCCTACCGATCAGATTTCATTCAATACGAGAAATGGTGCACCGAAAAACAATTACACCCTATCCCCGCTATAGCCGAAACCTTGGCCAACTATGTTGACTACCTTAGTTTATCGGCAAAGAGTGCAACTATACGCCGTCGGATTAATAGCCTAGGCACCATATTACAGTTATCCAAAAATCACGACCCCACCAAAGAGCCTGAAGTGGTTTTAGCCCTCAAACGCATGCACCGAAAAATAGGCAGAGCGCAAGAACAAGCCACGCCACTAATAAAAACCTTGCTTAATCAGCTATTAGACAATTGTGATAACAGCGTCATGGGTATTAGAAATCAGGTATTGCTACGACTCGGTTATGAAACCATGCGTAGACGATCAGAATTATGTGCATTTAAGTTTACAGACATCTCTCAAGCACCTAATGGCAAGCCAGTCATCAAACTTAATTTTTCCAAAACAGATCAATTTGGTACTGGTAAAATAATACCCATTAGCGAAGTGCTATTAACACTTTTGCACCAATGGAAAAATATTGTCGGTGGCAACGGATACGTATTAAGATCCATCAGACGGCATGGCAATATAGGGCAACACCTTTCTCCCTCTTCTGTCAGCGTGATACTGAAAACACTTCAAGCAACCATCCATTCCGATAAAAACACCCCACTGCTTAGTGGCCATTCATTTAGGGTGGGTGCTGCACTTGACTTATTAGAGCAAGGTGAGCCACTAGAGAAAATTATGTTAAGGGGCGGCTGGCAGAGCGATGCGACCGCAATGAAATATTTAAGGAGCTGGACCTACTGAGTAACAGGCTGTATGGGACAAAATAAACTTGACCGCTACCTCCTTAAATCGAACGCTCACCCAAGAAAAATACTGAAAATACGATACTCCTTATGATGTGTTAAATATGGTGCTGCAGTAACCAGCTAATACTGTATCCGTTATTTTCAGGGATTTATAAGTGAACATGTCAAAATAATAATGCACTACTACTTTCAATCCTCCAACTTCCCAGCTTGAGCTATCTGCTCCTTATATACCCAATCAACCACTTTTTCATCAGGTTGATATTCTGGCACCAGCAGTTGCAACATACCGCGTACCATCATCACATCGCCATTCACCGCTGCAGTTCGCAACGTAGTAATCATGGGTTGCAACTCACTCCATGGTAAAAACTTTTCATTAGCTTTCATAATTCGCGGGTGTTGAGTGGTTTGTGGGTTATTGCCTATCAGCAGCTCTTCATAAAGCTTTTCACCTGGGCGTAAGCCAACCACTTCAATAGCAATGTCCCCTTCTGGTGAATTTTCATCCTTCACTCTAAAACCAGAAAGTTCAACCATCCTACGCGCCAAGTCAATTATTTTAACCGGCTCACCCATATCTAGCACATACACTTCGGCTTCACTACTAATCTTACTATCACCAATATGAGCACCTATACCTTTGCTAGTGCTGCCTGCCATAGAAGAGTTGCCTGCCATCGCGCCGGTTTGCATCACCAACTGAGCGGCTTCGGGAATAGTCATAAAATAACGGATAATATCTTGGTGTGTTAAAGTAATTGGGCCGCCCTGGGCAATTTGTTGCCTGAAGTAAGGCACCACAGAACCAGAGGAACCTAATACATTACCAAAACGAACCATTGCCAATTGAGTAGTACGGGCAACTTGTGCAGAAGGCTTACCATCCCACATAGGTTCGAAGGAAGGAGTTTGTTCCGCAGCCAAGGCTTGCAAAATGAGTTCACAGCAACGTTTACTAGCACCCATGGCATTAGTAGGATTAACTGCTTTATCAGTGCTAACCAGTATAAAGCGTTCCACTTGCCGTTCTATAGCCACCTTGGCCATCACCAACGTACCTAACACATTGTTTTTTACACATTCGGCTATATTGTGCTCAACAATAGGCACATGCTTTACCGCAGCGGCATGGTAAATGATGTTGGGTTTCCAGGTAAGGATAACGTCACTTACGCGGTTTTCATCCGCCACTGAACCCAGTAGCGGAATGATAGTGGGCACTAGCCCAACCGCACCGTTATTACGCTGTTCATTGGTAAGGTAATGAAGCGTATCTAGCAATTCATTGTGCAAGGTATAAAGCGAAAACTCGCTTAACTCAAATAATAACAACACCTTTGGTTTACGCTGTAATATTTGTCGACAAAGCTCGCTACCAATACTGCCACCTGCACCAGTCACCATAACGGTTTTACCAGTGACTTGTTCTTGTAGCATTACTTCGTCAGGTTCTGCAGGTTCCCGTGCCAACAAATCGTTGATATCTAAATCATGTAGATCTGCATAGTCAGCTTTCCCTTGGGCCATAGCAATCAACCCTGGCAAAGTACGAATACGTACATTCAAGGGCCGCAGATGTTCTAGAATCACACTACGTTGTTTGCGCGTAATGGATGGCATTGCCAATAATATGTCATCCACCTGATGGCGAACCACAAAATCTTGTAATTTTTCTTGAGATATAATGGGCACACCCATCAAGTCCCGTCCGTGCAGCTCAATGCCATCGTCCACAAAAGCCAGCAAAATACATTCGCGGCTTTGCCCCAAACCAACGGCCAATTGCCGACCTGCAGCACCTGCGCCAAAAATCACCACCCGTGATTGGTGAGATACAACTGCGCCAGCACCAGCGTCACCGTTCGCGTGCTTTATACGCACTGAATCTTCAATTTTACGCAGCAACCAACGCGCAAACATACGAGAACCGCCAACAGCCAGCACAGCCACCATGGCATTGATGGGCACAACAGACCGCGGCACCCCCTGCACACCGCTTAAAAAGGCAACCAACCCCCATAGTGCTGCATATATCATAACGGCCTTCACAATGGACCATGCAGCTGTCATGCCTAAGTACCGAATAATAGCTCTATAAAGTCCAAAGTGAGCAAACACAGGTACGGCAAACACTGGAGCAAACAACACCAACAATACTATTGGGTTATTCACGCCTCCGCGAGGCCAGTACCAATTATCCAAGCGTAGTGAAAAGGATAGCCAAAGTGCGCCTATCAGCAATACAGAATCTGCAGCGATTAGAATGCTGCATTTTGCTCGACCGGGTATTGTAAGGATAGCTCTAAAAATACTGCCCATAAAGTTGGCCACTGTCATATAATTCAAACTGTTATTTCCTGCACAAACGTTTAGGAGTGTTCGATAACCTGATATTAATTTTAAAGGGATGGATCACTGGGCTTCTGCACACTCCTTTAACTTCCCATCATCAATAAGTGTTACCGTCGATGCAAGCAGGGCCATGTTAGAAAATAATGAAACGGCCTAAGTGGACCAAATTTTTATCGGCGTCTTACGCCAAAAAGCGGGTCAGTTTTAAGTCGGCCTTGACACCAGGTTTGTTAGTGGCTCACGCCATCGCGCCTCACAACCTTAAATAAAGTCATTCCCAATATTTTCATATCAAACCGAAAGGATTGCTCTTTTAAATACTCCACATCTAATGCCACCTTATCGGGGATTGACAATTCATCTCGGCCATTAACTTGCGCCCAACCTGTAATACCAGGTAATAGTTTATCAACACCTTTCTCGGCACGTAAAGCAATCAAGCCATCCTGGTTAAAGAGTGCAGGTCGTGGTCCCACAAAGCTCATATCACCCATTAATACTGAAAATAATTGTGGAAGCTCATCCAAACTAGAACGCCGTAAAAATCCACCAATTGGTGACAAATAAGAATTTGGATTATATAGCAAATGTGTCGCCACATCGGGTGTATCTATCAGCATTGACCTAAACTTAGGCATTCGGAAAAACTTACCATTCACCCCAACCCTATCAGACCAGTACAAAGCTGGGCCTTTAGATGTTACTTTTACTAAAATTGCTGTAATTAACAGCAATGGAGAAATGACTATAATAATTAATATCGATATTGTTAAATTAAATGATTTGGTCATATTAACTCTCAATTTCTTAACAGTTTAATATATAGAAACGAAATAAGATATTTAGGCATTATCCTTGTGAACACCCTAATTATTATATTAATAACATACTGCGTGAAAGTTATATATTTTATCAAAAGCATATTACGAATAACTTTTAATTCATTATTCAAAACACTCATTCCTCTACGCCTATCATATGCATAATTTCCGATACGAACATCAACTAAAACTTCCTGTACATTATGAAATTTAAAACCTTTACTTAACATCCTTACGATCAAATCATAATCTTCTGCATATCTAAAATCAGAGTATCCACCAACATGCAGATATGCATCCTTTCGGAACATTAAAGTCACGTGATTAACTGGCATTTTCCACTTACCACGGGAAAAAATTTGAGCATGCTTTTCTGGAACCTTCCTGACTTGACTAATGTCCTCGGGTATATTTTGAAACTCATTGATCAACCCCCCAACCACGTCGATATTTAATTCTTTCATCCATTGCAATTCTTTTTCAAACCTCATATTTCTGCATATATCATCTGAATCCATAATTGCAATAATATTATTTTTCGCACTAACAACCCCTTCATGCCTAGCCAATCCAGGTCCTACATTAACACTCAATTTAATAACATTAAAAATGGGACTTTTTGAAAACTTAGAAATCACACAATTTAAACTCTGACTGATCGGACCATCAATAACCAAAATCACCTCGTCTGGAGGTATTGATTGACTCACCACACTTTGGATAGCCTCCGCTAGATACCTCGGATCATCCAACCTATAGATAGACATAACAACACTAAATTTCATATCAAGCATTTTTTCTACCGGATACGATAAACTTTCTAACAGTCACATACATTCTGTCGCCAAATAAAAACTTTATTAAAATTTTACTCACATCCTCCAGTGTCCATATGAATCTTGTATACAACTTTAAATTCAATATACGATCTATATCTTCAAAGGTCATGGATCCATTAATCGAATTCCTTGGATAAATGTCAGAATCCTCAACAATAACCCCATGTCTGGATGAAAAACAATATTTATAACCTACAGATTTGGCCAGACCAATGAGGTTAGTATTGTATTTTCCATATGGAAAGGAAAAACCATAAACATCATCAAACAAGATATTTTCTAAACATTTCTTAGACTCAAGCAGATTAAATTTGGCTTTAGTTTTATCTGACATTGTCATATTTGTGTGACTATAGCCATGCGATCCGATCGACATTTTAGAGCCTTTCATCTCTTTTAGCATATCCCAATTTGTAAAACCAGACTTTCCTACGTTTTCTATGTTAACAAAAAATGTTGCCTTAATATTAAGCTTTTTAAGTCTTGGAAAGACAATTTCATAATCAGATAAACAACCATCATCGAAACTAATTAAATAATATTTTTCTTTACTTTTTATTTTAAGGTCATCAATATCATCCGTAACAATATATTGTCCAGTTTTCTTCCCAAGCACCCTATCTAAAGACGCAATCGTAACGTCTTCAAATTCATCACAGGCAGATTCAACAACCCTATGCAAAACAATAGGAACAATCACGGCTTATGACTCCTATATACTGACAGCTTATGGCGGATAATAAACAAAATATCTTTAGCTGTGGTTGCAACATTAAACAAACGCCGCACTACAGGTTTCATCCATATATACCTTTTGTAATAGACGTCTCGACCACCAAAACTTCTCTTAAATTTATCAATAGCAGGAATGCCGAGCCCACCAAAATTGTATTGCTTTATGTTATTGGTAGAAGCAAACTTTATCACCTCCCAGTGCAACAAGTTATTTGCGCCATATTTATTTCCTTCGTAAGTAGATGCGCCACTTGTAAAATTAATTTCACTACTATTGAACATGAATACTCCCATGGCAATTACTTTTGATTCTTTTTCAATAGACAAAAATAATAAATTATTAGATGCAATTAGACGATCCACTAAAAATGCATAAAACTCCTTAGGATGAGGTGGCTTATTTCCCGACTTTTGGAAAGTAAATTCCAACATGTTATAAAATACACCAATGTTGCGTGAGTCTGCATCCAAAACCTTAACTACAAGACCATTCTTTTCTGCCTTTCGAATAAGGTTTCTGGCTCTACCCTGCATACCATCCCAAAGTACATTTTCATTAGTATTAGTCTTTAAGACACTAGTATAAGGATCTTCAACTAAATAATCAGATTCGTTCAAACCACCCAATATCTGATGGTCAGAGAACGTGAATTCAATCCAGTCTGCACCATTCGCCAATAAAAATGAGAATATTTTTTCCACGTACAATTGTTGAGATGTAATATCAACACCCTTTGAAAGAACTATAGGATCAATATGCGGCGTATGCGTCCCCCGCAAAGGAGCGCCAGCTCTTACAAATGGACCCAATTTGTGGAAAAATATCGGCAATAATAATTGATTAACACCCTTGTCACTGACCACTACAACTTTACACTCTTTGCTAAACCCTTTTGTTATAACATCCCACCAAAAAGGTTCTTGAAAGGGGAATAGGCATAACTCAGCAACCAGCTCTTTCGCACGATCACTACTAACAAATGTAGCTTCTATCATTTTTCTCTCTTCTCAATATTGTTAAACAGCTCTAGACAGCTAATTATATAACTGATATCCCTGTCATTTAAGCTTTGGTGGATGGGTATCAATACCAATTTTTTATCAAATGAGATGGCATTTGGATACCGTTCTAAATCCTCAATTACTTCTTCTGGCATTTCCTCTCCAGGCCATTGCCACGCACCAATCCCTCTTGATCGTAAGTACTCAACCAATCCACCTCTTTCATCATAAATAACACATGCCTGAGGAGACAGGGCTCCTTCAACAGATTCAACTAGCAAATCAAATCCTAGCTTCTGTAGCGATCCGCTCAACTGGTTAAAGTTCCCAAGAACCTTAGATTGAATATCCGAAAGAAATTTTTCGTTACCTAAATATTTTCCTAATAGCCATGACGGCTGGCAACTTTTAGTATTGAGATGCAGTTCTCTTGAACGTTCTTTGCTGCGATATTTTCTTTTAATTTTATTAATGTATTGTCCATAAATATTTACGCCTACCATTGTTACAACTTTTTCAACTAGACGCAGTACTAAATACCTACACTCGCTTTCCATGGAAACACATCGATTACACTCTTCATGAACCAAATTGTGTCCACCCTTATTGATTTTCAACATGCCACCATCGACAACTGGAAAGCTTTTGCGCATGCTGAAAATTTCAACATCGGCCTTAATATAATCAAAACCTCGGAAATATTGTGACAAAAAGCTATGCGAAGCATCCTCTACAACTTTCACATCATACTCCTGACATACGGTAACAACCTTTTCAATATCTTTCGTAAAACCAAAGTAATGCACTACTAGCAATGCCTTGATTGAGCTATCATTGATAATAATTTTCTTGATTATATCGACGGGAAACTCTAATTGTCTATCTATGTCAACGAATATCAGGCCGAATCCATACGCCTGCAGTGGGCGAATCGTGGATTCACATATATATGCTGGAACAATTACATTACTCCCTTTTTGAATTCCTAGAGCAATAAGACCTGATAACAAAGCATCTCTACCCAATGGGTAAAAACTGATTGAATCTATACCAATATATTTTTCTTTTGAAAAAAATTTATTAATATTAGGATAAGGTTTAGCAG
>Ga0209482_1001087_pt1 | contig 20266 bp, 16 predicted proteins | sample CoawatmetaG10DNA_FD_187512 | JGI IMG/M metagenome (GOLD analysis project Ga0209482, IMG submission 187512) | Marine microbial communities from the West Antarctic Peninsula - Coastal water metaG104-DNA (SPAdes) (version 2) | ecosystem: Environmental > Aquatic > Marine > Coastal ...
CCTCAAACCTTGGCCGGATCTCTGCACCTATTATCTTTACAATACCCCTTCAGCTGTTAAGTTATCATGTCGCCCTAATAAAAGGCACTGATGTCGACAAGCCAAGAAATTTAGCTAAATCCGTCACTGTGGAGTAGTTTTGCAGGTGTCAGTTTCAAAATAAACTACAATACATCAACCATCTAGATATTTAAAGGACTCTGAAATGAAAAAAATAATAACTCCTCTTATAGTTTTAACTGTTTTATTTATATCTTCTTGTGCAAATGTAGCAACTAAATCAATTGACCTTGAACCTGGAATGTCAAAAACACAACTGACATCCCTTCTTGGCAGACCTGGTGATAGACAATTTTCAGGAAATGTTGAGGCGTGGCAATACTGTGATACTGGGTTTGCCAAAGATGAATATCTTATAGTTTGGTTAGCAAACGGGAAGGTTGTTGAAACTCAACGTTATGAAAATTCATACAGTATGGGAATGTGTTCTTCATATACAACCATTAACTGGGAAGATGCTCCTGACAAGATAATTGAGTTTCGAGAGAGATAATCATAATTTGAAAAACCTTCGGAATTGATACGGTGGTCAAGAAGTGACACCTGCAAAACTAATCCGTCACGGTTGAGTAGCATTGAACACATTATAAGAAAAATAAGACCTCCCTTCCCTCTTTTAAAAAAAAACTCTCAAGAAATTTATGACAAATAACATAATAATGAATTTTAAAAGAATGATTATCTCCAGTAGTTTTTTCTGGAAAATAAGACACTATGTTGAACCAGAATGGATAAACTCATATGATAGAAAACTTACTAATAATTATCTTTTAGACTTTGCTTCAAGTAAAAAAATTTCTAGTGTTTTAGATTTTGGTTGTGCAACAGGTAATTTTTTGTATGACTTAAAGAAGGAAAATCCTAATATACTTTGTTACGGTATTGAAATTAGTCCAAAGGGATTAGAGGTCTCTATAAATAAGTTTCAAGAATTGGATCTATCAAAAAAAACCTACTCTTTTAATCTGTCCACTGATGAAAAGGATATCAATACTTTTTTAATTGCAAATAAAATAACTAATTTTGATCTGATGGTTTTTGATAGGGTTTTATATTGTTTAAATGAAAGTGAAATAAACAATCAACTTAGTATTTTAACAAATTATGCAAAATTAATATTAATAGATGATTTTCAGTTAGATAAAGATTTAGATATTCAGGGTTATAAACATAGGGATTGGATTTCAATAATGAATACTTTTAATTTTAAATGTGAAATCAATATTCCTACCATTCATTCTCAAGTTGATAAAGCAAATCCTAGAACTTTAGTTTTTAAAAACTTAGCACTAACAAACTTATGACACAATATATTACTTATGGATTGTATCTTACTAAAGGTTTATTTCATCATGATGCTGGGCGGGGTTAATATTTATGTCTACAACTAATGCGCCTTTAGTTTTAAGGATAGATTGGATCTTTTTAGTTAAGCCAGAATCATTGTCAATCATTTCAGTTTTGAGTCCATATGCATGAGAAATTTTAATAAAATCGGGAACTGTATACCCTGTTGAAGCATCATTTCCATGGGCTCGGCCATTAAACTCTTTGCGCGCACCATGGATAATATTTCCCAAGCATTGGTTATTAAAAATAAAAAGCTTTAAATTAATATTGTTACCAACTAAAGTTTGAAGCTCCTGAATATTCATCTGAAGGCCACCATCCCCTATTAAAGCATACACGGGTCTACTTTTATCAGCAAAATAAGCCCCTATACTGGCCGGTAAAGAATATCCCATTGGCGAATTGCCCCATGAAGATATAAGGCGCTGCCCATTTTTAACCTTATGTCCTTGCATCACCCAACTAAGGTTAGCACCTGTATCTGTAAAAAAAATTGCATCATCAGGCGCCTCTTGAAATAATTCTTTCACGAACTTAAATGGATCTACAAATGTATCACTATTATTTATTTTCATTGGAAAAACATTCTCACATTTTAAACCCAGTATTTGTTTTTTCCAATCTAGTGAAATAAATCCTTCATCACCATCATTTTCAATAAGTGCAGGTATAAATTCTTTAAGGTCTGCATTTATTTTGACATTCGGTAAGATAAGCCCTTCCTCTAGCTCAGCAAGATCTATATCTACTGAAATTACCTCTGCTTGCTCTGCAAACTTTTTTTCATTAATAATTGTTTTTGTAGTAAATCTTGTTCCCAAACAAAGTAGAAGATCACATTCTTGGGCACTCTTAACAGCCCCTAGACTTCCACTTTTCCCCAAGTTTCCCAGATACATTTCTAAATCAAATGAACAAATATCAGCCGCACTCCATGTACTTACAAAAGGCAAGTCATTTTTCTTTAAAAATTTAATAATTTTTTCGCCCATATTAGATAACCGAGCTCCGCCACCTAGTAAAATAAGCGGCTTTTTAGCTCTGCGAAGTTTTTGAATAACCTCTTTTGCGGCACTGTTAACATCATTACCTGAAATGTAATCTACCTCTGGAGGAATATAGCCGCGAAGTGTTTTTGGATTAATCATCTCACGTTGCACATTATAGGGTAAGTCAATAACAACTGGGCCCGGCCTCCCACTTGTTGCCAGATAAATAGCTTTTTCAAAAACATATCTCGCATCCTCAGGCTTTGTAAGCATTTCTGTGAATTTGGTTATTGGTCGAAGAAGATTTACAACATCTGTTTCTTGAAAGCCACGCTGACGAATTTTTCTATCCCCCTTGACATGAAACATACCAACTTGGCCTGTAATATAAAGGCAAGGTATAGAATCATAATATGAGCAAGCAATCCCTGTAGCAAGGTTAACAGCACCAGGACCACTTGTTGCCATCCCGACACCAAAACCCTTGAGACGCGCATAACCATCTACCATCATAGCTAATGCTTGCTCATGATTTGGAACGATATAGTTTAGTTTTTTACTTTCTCCAACCTCATCAATCATTTTCATGATAACTCCACCTTGAAAAACGGGAACAAAGTCAATAGGTAAATTTTCAATAAGAGAAACTATGTATCTAGCAACAGAAACCTTATTGTCTTGAAATGAATTAGTAGTCATTAAATTATTATCTAAAAATTAGGAGGTAAATCATTAAGAAATTGAGCATCGATTTTTTTTGGAACAAATTTTTCTGAACACGCTAACTGAATAAGTTTGAAGTCATTATAATAAATAGATAATTCATCATTTAAAGTTTTTATTGATAAAAGACTCTGCCCCCTGGCTCTTAAAAATAATATTTTTTTTAATAAATGCTTCAAATATGAAGGCATATTATTACTAATAACTTCTTTTCCAATTATTAGCAACAATTTTAATGATGCATCCATTTGCTCAATATTTTTTTGATTTACTCTGAAAGACTTTTCAATATGACACAGAAGTATCTCATGAACTAATGCTTTAGCCTCATCATATTCAATTTGGTCCACAATCATAATTTCCTCAATAAATCTATTACTCATATCTTGTAAAGCAATCGACCAGTCTTTATGTAAAACCAGTTCAGAAGGACTCAATCCTTCAACATCACAGTCTGAATCTAATTTTTGATTTGGATGACTCTGCCTTATAAGATATAAACCATCTATCTCCTTAATTTTACCTAAGATTACTGAAACACCAGAAGATAAAATTTCGTCAATAGTCATTTCTTGGCTATTAGACCAATCAAAACCTGAAAACCCATGAAACATTTTTTTCCATGTTTCAGTCCTATGAACAGCAAATAATAAAGTGTAGGATTGCATTAGATAGCTCTTTAATCTTTCTGCGCCTGTTTCTTCATCTACAAAAGTCTGGGGGTAGGAATTCAAAGAAATAATACTTCCAAAACATTCATCTGTATCAAGCGATATTTGCGACCCTTTTCCATGAACCGCACTATAATCTGAATTTTCTTTTAGAAAAGTCAAGGCTCTTGCGATTCCATTTGGAACAACAAAATCATCATCAGCACAAAATAGGCAATAAGTTGTTTCTATTTTTTGTGAAAGTACTTCAATCGTTCCATTGACACCCATATTTTTAACAAAATGCTCTACAGTTATTTTTGCCTGAAAGTCACTTATAATTTGCAAATTCTCTTGTAAAAAATTATCATTACTAGCATCTCCTATAAAAATAACCCCTTTAAATTGAGCTTTAACATAATAATTTAAAAGTCTAAATAAAAAATCTGGCCGATTTTTTGTTGGTACTATAATTGTCACATCTTTAGTACTTAAATTATCAATCATAGTAACTCCGCACTTTGAATATAAATATGAAATGGATTAGGATTAGCTTAAATAAAGGAGAAATAAACATATCAATGTAAAAATCAAAAAATATTTTATTAAGAAGGCATTTCCTTGTGGTCTTAGAAACAGTCTCAGATGAGTTAGGGGGTATGCCTCACCAATACCTAGTGGAATCTTTCTTAATTTACTAATTTTTCTCTTGATAAAGAAAAATTCCCACTTTAATTTATTGTATATTCCAATTTGTGGCTTACATCGTTTTATTTCATTGATAGTGTTTATTTTCAAGGCATGAAGTTCAGCATACCCTCTAGTTTGTGGAGTATAAGTTTTAATAACATCTGACACAAATCTCTCTCTAAGAATCTTTTTTGCATTACATCCCGAGATTTCTGTTGAGTTATCAAAGTTTTGTTCAAAAATAATGCCAGGGTCAACTTGCTTGCTGAAAAGAATCTTAAGTTGATCTGCATAATTAATAACATCACTAGATCCCATCTCATGGAAACTTAAGGTATTTAAAACCAAATCAATTTCAGGAAAGTATTCTGAAATTTTTCCTGCAAAAAAATGAGGAATAACATAGATTCCATCTTGATCAAATGTATGCTTACTAATTTCACTTACAACAATAACTTTCTTTTTTCTCTGAGCAGCAATAAGATACAAGCTTGAAAATAATAATGATTCAGGGATATCAATAATAAGGTATTTTCTTATGTTCAAACCTTGCATCAATAAATGAGCAAGAAACCCATAACCTGCACCAATTTCTAGAACATTAATATTGTCTCCATCTAGTCTCTTTTTTTGACGTGTCAATAAATAATTAAAGCATCCACTTTCATGCAATATTGCCATTCGCTCTAACCCACAATATACATGCCAATTAAAAATAAGGCCATCTTTTTGATATCCTTTTTCACCAAGCACGTCTGGAACAGTAAATTCATAAAAAGAGGGCAACATGTGTCTCAAATGCACATCAAAAACTTTATAAAATTCTTTATCAGAATTTCGATGGTCATTTAAAATTGTTTCTACTTTAACATCTTGATTATTATCTTCAAGATCTTTATTTTTTATGTATTTAGAAAATGAAAATTCACTCTTATCTAAGGGTCGCCCTGGAAATACTGATGAGAAAAGTCGAAGCTTATTAATTAGCTCTCTATCCTTAGTGCTAAGAAGATAAGAATTTAGCCCTCGAATGAAATCAACCGCCTCCTCCCAGCTTCCAGATGTTAAATAATTGTTATTTTCAGAAATATTTTTAAAAACATCCAAAGCATCACAAATTAATTCATACGTTTTGTTATCTATTTTCATATAATTAAGTTTATATATTTAAGGTTTAAATAATACAAAGATTATTTCAATCATAAAACATTATTCTTTACTTAGAATTATTGTTCAATAATATTTTTTCTATTTTTTTTATTTCAGAAAAATCAATTTTTATTCCATCCTTATGGAGAATTGTTACCTGTTTAGATATTGTTTTTAGAGAATTTACATCTATAATTTTTAATAATTTTAATAATTTTAATAATAAGGATATTATACTTTTTGGCAAAATTGCTTTTAGAAACTTATAGGACTTACTTATAAGCGATTTTTGGCTAATTTTTATATATGAATACGAAGGGGTGTGTTCATAAACATTTAAATAAGCATCAAAAGCATAATAAATATCACTTGCTATAAGTGAAACATTATCTTCTTCTGAGGCAATAGACTCAACTATAGTGTTAATAATTTCATCTTTAATTAACTTGTTAGACTCTTTATTCCAGAACTCTTGAATTGTTTCAGTAGCTTCAGATTCTTGAAGTCTAATTGCATCATTTTCATAACTTCGAAGCCATATTAGCTCATTTATTACTTTAATTTTTCCCAAATAAGAAGTAGTAATTTCAAATTGCAACTCTCCAACAGATGCTACAAAAACTTCAAAATTCTTATAAGAAAGCGACCTCATAGATTTCTTCCATATATCAGTTCTCATAACGGAATATATTGTTGAGGGACAATAATTACTCATGTGTGCAATAGACCTGTCAGAAGGAGAGTTCTGTGGAAGAGAGCTACTCTTTAAATTATGATAAACAATATTACTAAGAACTTCATTGCCCTTTAACTGAAATGAAATAGCCAAACCAAAACAAGAAACAATTTCTTTATTATCATTTAATTCCTCAATACATGACTCTAATCCACTGGGGATAAAAAATTCATCGTCTGGAATCATCATTGAATATTTTGTATTTACAAATTCGATACTTTTATTTAATCGCTCCATTAAGTCAAATGGCATATGATGATAATTAATGTTAGAGCTCATCGAAGAAATTAAGCTTAGTTCAATTGGTTCTTGAGATCCGTCAAAAATATGAACTATTGCATCATAATCTGACCAATAATGCATAGCTCTTAAGATAGACTTTGGCCTATTCATAGTAGGTATAACAATTGTGAGAGATGACAATGACATAATTATGAATTGGAATAAAGTTTAATATTATAGAATCACTATTGTAAATACTTTATAACAATAATATCTTAAAAAAATAAAAACCTTTATAACAACAACATCTTTTTTCCACGCCGAATGATTAAATGGGCCATGTGCATTAATCTGTTCGACCTATTCACTAGAAAAATCTGTTATAAAATTAAGTTATTTTTTTGCATATTTTTTAAGCATTTGTAGGTAAGACTTAGCCTCATGAGAATCTTCTATTGGAGCCCATGGAGCCATTCTTTTCCATGAGCAGGGATCATATACACCCTCCATTGTTTCATAAATAATAACTTTGTGAGCAAGCATTACGTAAGTGTGCCATGTGAAAGCTGGGACTTCAACAAATTCTCTCTTACCTTTTTCTAGAGTTATAGTTTCATCAATATCACCTTTATCATTAAATAAAATAAGTGCAAAACTACCTTCAATGAGATACATTTTTTCAATTTTCTCTTCCCCAGGATGAAGATGGGGGTGCATATAAGAATCAAAAAGAACGTAGTTGATAGCTTTATTTAAGTAATCACCTTTTTTATGTAATATTGAAGTTGATCTATTTCTAATGGAACTAGTAGCTATAGAGAAATGATTATTCACTTCATTTTCTTGCATATTAGGAATTATTCTACCTTCCATCATAAATCAAAGTATATTATCAGTTTCATAAAAAAGCCCTTTTCTTATTTATATAGCAAACAAGTATGCTCCAAAAAATTTACTATTCGTATTAGTTTTTAGAACCAAACTTCTATAGGTATTAATTAATATTAATGTAAAATCTATTTTCACAAAGAATTTCCTAGAGAGATTTACACATTTGAATAAAAAAGATTATTATATACTTTCAAAGTTTTAACTGATTAAAAATTATGATAGAAATTCTTAGTAATAATATAAGCCTGTTATTTGCACTTTTTCTTGCAATGGCTTCAGGCCTTTCAATACGAATTATGTTGTCCATAGTTAAGCAAAAATGGGCCTCAACTTATCATCATACAATGTCTTACACATTGTTACCTGTAGTTACATTTGTTATTACTACAGTGATTTCAGGAAATATAGCTTTATCACTTGGCATGATAGGAGCATTATCAATTGTTCGCTTTAGAACTCCAGTTAAAAACCCTTTCGAATTAGTCATATTTTTTGCACTAATTACAATTGGGATAAGTATGTCAGTTGATGTTAAATATGGCCTATTACTAGCAATATTTATAGATTTCATAATATTGGGCTCGTATATTTTTGAAGTTGCAGCTAAGAGGTTTGGTTTGAATATTTTTGCATTATCTTTTGATGAGGGTGATTCTAATAATATAATTGAAATTCAAGCTAATCAGCAGATTGATGCATTACATGATAGTGAGTTTTTACTCCAATATGTTACTGATAAAAAAAAGCAAGATTTTCATTATAGACTAGGTTCAAAATCTAGAAATAACATAGAAAAAATTAGAAAAGAGGCTGATCAACATAGTGGAGTCTTAAATATAGAAGTCAGATTTTATTAAGGCGATTGTAATAATGCACAATACTTTAAATAAAATACAATTTATTTTATTTCCACTATTAGTATTAATTTTAATTTCACCAAACGTTCTTGCAAATAAATTATCTTGTAATACAAACAATATTGATAAATTTATTGGAGCTGAGAATATTAAATCTATTGATATTTCAACAGTCAAAAGTAAAAAATGGGTAAAAAATTATCTTAACGCATATAAAGAACCAAATAAAATCATATTAGAAAAATATAAAAAGAAATTCTTAGCAAATATATCCATACGATTTAATAATGATTTAGAGTGTATTTTTCCTTCTAAAATTCGAATAAATGGTGATTATAAAGACCATCTAGAAAGCACCCCTCCTATAGCAAGTCTTGATGTCGAATTACTTGCTGGAAACATTAACTCTACTATCAAATTCAAGCTATTTATTCCACATACAAGAGGAGGTGAGAATGAAGTTTTTGCAACAGCTCTATTAAAAGAACTAAAATTTTTAGCACCAAAAACACTTATTGTTCCGGCCACTTTTAACGATATTAAGACTACATTCATTTTCCAAGAAAAAATTACAAAAGAATTTATTGAATCAAATCACTTACGTGAAGCGCCTATCTTGGAAGGTGATGAGAGGTTTCGCTGGAATATTGATCCAAATGAAAGAGCTCTTGGCCTTAATCCATTTACATTGGCAAGAATTACCAATAATAAGTGGATAGAGAAAGGATATACGAGTTTAAATATTTCTAAAGATGCTTTAGAACAACTAAATAAGGCTTATCTAAATTATTCTTCCTACCAACATTTTTCCAATTCAAATGGGGAAAATCTATTGAATTTAAAACTAAGTGATTTTATAAATGAGAATTACATAAAAAAAGAAAGGGAATTTAAAGCTATATTAATCGCTATTGGATCATCGCATGGACTTATTCCTCATAATAGAAGTTTTTATTATGATCCTATTTATAGGACATTTAATTCAATTTATTATGATGGAGATTCAACAGTTGTCAATCTAAAAAGCTCTAATAGGAAGTTAGATTTTATAAAATTTGGAAGTTATCTAAATAACGATGAAATTATTGGCTCTTCATATGCAATTGAATCTTTAAATAAATTAAATCAGAAAATTTTTCATAAAAAACTTTTAGACCTTGGTTTAAAGTTTAGCCTGGAAGAAATAAATATAATCGTAGAAAATATAATTATCAATCTTGAGAATATTAATAATTTGACTGATAAAGAACTACAATCTAATAAATCATATAAACCATATTTTTCTAACTATGAAAAATTAAAACGCAGCAAACTTAAATTAGTATTTTCTACAGAAAGCGAACTTCATGTTGAGATATGTAATTTATTACTCTTAGATTGTCAGCTCGATAAACTTTCATTAAAAAAATACTCTGAAGTACTTAAGGGCAGATATACAGACGATAGTGAAAACTCATATATTTTTATTGGAAATAAACAAAAGTATCTTGATGGAGTGATTACCCAAAATCAGAGTGAAGTAAGAGAATTTAGTTTTAAAGATGGTGCTCAATTAATCCTTTACGGCTCATCAAAAGTAGTGGTGAATAAAAAAAGAAAAGAAATTGAATTAACTCAAACTAATGTCAATGATAGATTTTTAATACATGGTAGCAAGCTTACAGATTGGAGTATTAAATTTAATGGGCTCATTGACAGAACAGTTAATAATGAACAACTTTTTAATCAAAATTTGTTAACAGGCTGTTTAACCTTACTTGATTTAAGTGTTGAAAATATTAGTATTGAAATTAATGGAGCGCTTTGTGAAGACGGAGTAAACTTTATTAGAACTCAAGGTGATATAAAAAATATTGTTGTGGAGAATGCACTCAGTGATGCTATTGATGCTGATTTTTCAAAAATTAATTTTAATAATATTAGTATAAATAATTCAGGGAATGACTGTGTAGATTTATCTTATGGTAATTATTTCATTAATTATGCTAATTTATCTGGCTGTAAGGATAAAGCTATATCTGTTGGTGAAAAATCAAAACTAACTATTAATTTATCCGAAATTTTAAATTCAAACATAGGAGTAGCAGCCAAAGATTCTTCTGTTGTTAAAATAAATAATATAAACATTAACTCTACTGACATATGCTTCAGTGCATTCAATAAAAAACAGGAATTTTGGGGTGGAAAAATAGTAGTTAAAAAGCATAACTGCCTTAAAAATCAAGTTACACAGCAAAAAAATTCATTAGTTGAGTTCATAGAATGAGCTTTAGAAAAGAAGAGAAGCTTAATATTCATAATAGCCAATTACTAAATTTACTTGATTGGGTATATAAAAATGATGGATATAAGCTCTATGAAACTAGAATAGTGTCTTCTACTTATTTTGACAATGATAGTATGCAGATGTTTAAAGATTCCGAAGAGGGCTGCGTTCCTAGAAAAAAAATACGAATTAGGAGTTATTCAAAAGATGAGCACAGAGTCAATCAAAGTACATTAGAAATTAAAACCTCTTCAATTGAAGGAAGATACAAAACTGGAGATAAGAATTTTGATTTAAAAAAAACAATGTCTAATGGTTTTTTTGATAATGACTATGGAATCTGCAAACCAATAGTGAGGGTAAATTATAAAAGAGACTATTATAAAATTCATAATGTAAGGCTAACTATTGATAGATATATTGAATATATCAAATTAAACTCTCAAGGAAAAGCCATCTATAAGAGATATGAACAGGATATTATCGTTGAGATAAAAGCAGAAAATTATGTGCCAATAGAATACTTATTTAAAAAATTTCATTTTAATAGAATTAGATTTTCAAAATACAGTAAGGCTATAAATTCATTCTTAAATTAATCTTATGTTCAATTGGTTAAAATTTCACTCATGAAAATAAATATAAGTATTCTATCAACTGACTTTTCTCCAGATAAAGGTGGAATTCAAAACTGGATGTTCTACTTATGTAAGCTTTTGAAAATTAACTTTAATAATGTGAATACCTATTCTTATAAAAAAGATAGTTTTTATAAGTATTTTAAAACCATAAAATCTGATATTTTTTTTCTATCAACATGGAAGCAAGCATTCTTTATTTTCCCTATATTGCTTATAACTTCAAAAAAAATTTTTATATTTATCCATGGCTCTGAATTACTAAATATTAATTCTTTTTATAAATATATATTCTCATATCTACTAATTAGAAAAAATACATACTTTATTGCCAATAGTGATGCTATTGGTGTTCTTTTTTTTAAAACTACTGGAAGAAGCGTTAATTTTATTCAGCACCCGTTTGGAGATTATTCTAATACCTGGGTTTCTAGAATTAATAATACTAAATCAGAAATAAATTTTTTTACTGTTTGCAGGCTTGATAAAAGAAAAAATATTAAAAATACAATAGTTGCCCTTCAAAATTTAATGATTAATAAAGGTTTAAAATTTAATTATACTATTGCTGGCTTTGGAGATGAGTATCCTCAACTAGAGCAACTTATAGAATCTAATAATCTTCAAGATAACATCAGGCTATATGGCGCAATAAGTGACGAAGAAAAAGAGGTTTTTTTTAAAAATAATGATTATTTCTTAATGCCATCTATTTTTGATAAAGAAGATGGAGACATTGAAGGATTTGGAATAGTTTTTATTGAGGCTTGTTATTATGGCCTACCTTCTCTATGTGGAGATACTGGAGGCATGGTGGAAGCTGTAATACATAATAAAACTGGTTTCCACTGTGATGGTTCTATAGATGATATTATGAACAAAATAGAAAAAATGATTAAGTTTAATTTTAATAAAGTAGTGTTACAGGAACACGCAAAGAGGTTTGATTATAAAAATCAGAGAAAACTCATTAAATTTATTAAAGATTGTGAAAATTGACGAAGAATCAACAGATGTATATAAGACTATTTAGTTCGTTTTTTTTGATAAAAAATATCAAGAAAGAGATGCAATTATATTCTATGCAAATTTGCCAATGAAGGTTTGGATTCTACAGACAGGCGAGCCCTTGCATATTGATGAAGGAAACATTCGTCCAATGCGTGCCATGAATCTTAGTAATAAACTTATTGAAGCAGGCCATAGTGTTGTTTTGTGGAGCTCTGCATTTAATCACCAAACAAAAAAACATCGTGTTCAGAAATATAGTACCTATCATGTGAATGAAAAATTAGAAATTCGATTAATTCCAAGTTTTGGGTATAACAAACATATAGGTTTTGCGCGTTTAGTTGATCATATCCAGTTGGCATTGAATTTAAAAAAAATGTTGAAAAAAGAAAAAGAAATACCTGATGTAGTATTTATAGGCTACCCACCAATTGAGACTGCAGCTATATTAAGTAAATGGCTAAAGATACGAAATATTCCAATGGTACTAGATGTTAAAGATCTTTGGCCACAGATGTTTATTGATAAGTTTCCTAGCTTTTTGAAGCCTCTTGGACGACTAATATTTTTTCCTTATTTTTATTTAGCAAAACGTACTATTCGAGATGTTGATTGTGTTTCAGCAATGGCACCTAGCTTCCTAACAAGTGTGTTAAGTTTTGCTGATAAGGAAGAAAAAGAATTAGATAGAGTACTAAGATTAACCACCCCTATTGGTCAGTCTTCTCCAGAAGAGTTACTTCAGGCAAAAATATGGTGGAAGGAGAAGGGGCAAGATGGCTCTATACCAATTATATTTTTTGTGGGTACTTTTATGTCTGTTTTTGATTTTAAACCTGTTTATAAAGCAATTAAAGAAATTAGAGGTCAAGGAATTAAATGTAATTTTGTGCTATGTGGCTCTGGAGATTACTTAGATAATATTAAAACTATGATGCAAGAATTTCCTAATGTTTTCTTTCCTGGTTGGATTGAAAGACCAAAAATTGAAAGCTTAGCTATGATTTCAATTGCTTCAATTGCACCATATAATAATATTGATAACTACACCCTTAATACACCTAATAAAATTGTTGACGCACTGGCACTAGGATTACCAATACTTTGCCCTTTAGAAGGTGAAATAGCTAGTTTAATTCAAAATCATAATGTAGGTATAACTTATAATAAGATTAATCCATTAGAGGAATGTATTGTTAAAATCATCACAAATAAAAAACTACAAAAAGAGATGGCACAAAATGCAAGAAATCTTTACTATCAAAATTTTGAGTTTAATAAAGTTTATGATGATTTTGTGAAACACCTTGAAACACTAGCTAACAGGCAATAAGTTAAAATATTAAATTAAATACCCCCTATCTGACTTCTTTTTATTTAGAAAATTTAAATGATATTGAAGAATTAATATTTAAAGATATGTTGTTTAATTTTATTATGAGTTAGTGATTTTGAATTTATTAGCAAAATAATTATTGGCTTCTAAATGTCCAGGGATGCTTCCACAATCAAAACGCCTTCCATTAAATTTATATGCGATAACCTTACCCTGTTCTGCTTGAACTTTTAAAGCATCAGTGACTTGTATTTCACCACTCTTACCGGGCTTAACTTTTTTAAGAATCTTAAATATATCAGGAGTTAGGATATAACGACCAATAATTGCTAAATTACTGGGTGCGTCTTTTTCTTCAGGCTTCTCCACCATATCTGTAACTCGATATATGTTATTAGAATTATCGATTAGTTTTCCATTAATAATTCCGTATTTTTTGGTTTGATTCATTGGTACTTCTTCAATAGCTACAACTGAACATTTGTATTTGTTATATATTTTAATCATTTGTGAAATCACACCATCTTCATCACAATCACATAAGTCATCTGCCAGAACTACTGCAAAAGCCTCATTTCCTATAAGGGATTCACCAGTAAGTATAGCATGACCCAATCCAAGCATTTGTTTCTGGCGAACATAAGTAAAGCTAGATTTATTAATAACCTCATTTATATCTTTTAAAAAAGATTCAGCAGAAGTTCCCCTTAATTGTGATTCTAGTTCATAAGAATTATCAAAATGATCTTCTATAGCTCTCTTACCTCTTCCAGTAACAATTGCCATATTAGTTATACCTGCAGAAAGTGCCTCTTCAACCCCATATTGTAATAAAGGTTTATTAAGTATTGGAAGCATCTCTTTAGGCACTGCTTTGGTAGCAGGTAAGAAACGAGTTCCATAACCAGCAGCAGGGAAAAGACATTTTTTAATCATAATTGTTATTATTGATATAGGGTATTAACGTTAATTTTATCAGACGCAATGCTATGCAGTTAAAGACACTTTAACTTTATATCAAAAAATTCTCACATTCATATAAGTACAATCAAAATATAACTCTTTCTAAGCTAAATAAATCAGATGTTAATAAAATATTTTGTATGGTATTATCATTTTTTAACAGATATAAATGACTTTTAAATTACACAAAAGTTAATTATCGTCAAACTACAAAAAGGAAATAGTATGAAAATTGCCGTAGCAGGAATTGGTTATGTAGGCCTTTCAAATGCTATTCTTTTGTCTCAAAATAATGAGGTAATTGCATTTGACATAAACTCTGAAATAGTTAATCAATTAAACAATAAAATTTCTCATATTGATGATCATGATATTGAAGATTATCTCATAAATAAAAATCTTAATTTACAAGCGACTCTTGATAAAGTGAAGGCTTATAAAAATGCTGATTTTGTTATTATTGCTACTCCAACAAATTATGACATTAAATCTAATAAATTTAACACCTCATCAATAGAGATAGTTATTAAAGATGTTATTGATATTAATCCAAGTGCGTTAATAGTTATTAAATCAACAGTGGCAGTCGGCTATACAAAAAAAATTATTAAGAAATTTAACTGTAATAACATAATTTTTTCTCCAGAATTCTTAAGAGAAGGTCTTGCACTTTATGACAATCTGTATCCTTCACGTATTATTATTGGAGAGCAATCAGATAGAGGTAAACAATTTGCAAATCTTTTGAAAGAAGGTGCTATTAAAAAAGACATAGATACTTTGTTTACTGGATCCACTGAGGCAGAAGCAATAAAATTATTTAGTAACACTTATCTTGCAATGCGCGTTTCATTTTTTAATGAACTGGACTCTTATGCAGAAGTCCATAATCTTGATAGTAGGCAAATCATTAATGGGGTAGGTTTAGATTCAAGAATAGGCGGTCATTACAATAATCCATCATTTGGCTATGGAGGTTATTGCCTCCCTAAGGATACCAAACAACTTAGAGCTAACTATAAAGATGTGCCTAATATTTTAATAAATGCTATTGTTGATTCTAATTCAATAAGAAAAGACTTTATCGCAAATTCAATTATTAGTAAAAATCCTAAAGTAGTTGGAATTCATAGACTTGTTATGAAAAGTACTTCTGATAATTTTAGATCATCATCTGTCCTGGGGATAATAAAAAGAATTAGAGCAAAAGGTATAAAGGTAATTATTTACGAACCTTTGCTTGAAAAAGAGTTTTTTAAATCAAAAGTAATTAGTGATTTAAATAAATTTAAAGAACTATCTGACGTGATAATTGCTAACCGTATGAGCGATGAAATTAGAGATGTTGAAACGAAAGTCTATACTCGTGACTTATTTAACTCTGACTAAGTTTTTTTTAAAATTTAATCTAGTCGACATGTTGGTGTTTGAATTCTGGAACGAGTTGACTGAGAAGTTTGTATATATTTTTCGTCTCAGAATTTTTTGCAGCATTTTTAATTTCATTTAAGATTGGCTCTAATTTATCCCATTTTATCATTCCTTCTTCTGCACGCATAATCAACTTATTCTCCGAAGTAGTAAAACTCCCAGTAACCAAAAGTTCCTCATATAGCTTTTCACCAGGCCTTAGTCCAGTAAACAAAATCTCAATATCACCTTGGGAGTTATGTTGATCGAGTATCTGCAAGCCACTTAATTTAATCATCTTTACGGCTAAATCATAAATTAAAATTGGGTCTCCCATATCTAACACAAACACCTCTCCACCTTGAGCCATTGCGCCAGCCTGAATAACTAGCTCTACCGCCTCTGGAATAGTCATAAAGTAACGCTCCACTTCGGCATGAGTAACTGTTACTGGACCACCAGCCCTAATTTGTTTTTTAAAAAGTGGGATTACAGAACCACTTGAATCTAAAACATTCCCAAAGCGCACCATAGTAAAGCAAGTAATATTCTGGTGATCATTAAGAGCTTGTAAAACCAATTCAGCAACACGCTTACTTGCGCCCATAACGTTAGTTGGCCTGACTGCCTTATCTGTTGAAATTAAGACAAAAGTCTCAACATTTGCAGAAATGGCAGCTTTTGCAGCCTGCATTGTACCAATAGAATTATTAAGGACACCCTGAGATTGATTAAACTCAACTAGAGGTACATGTTTATAGGCAGCTGCATGATATACAGTTTGAACACCGTAATATTCACAAATATTTTTGAATCGAACCTTGTCTGTAATAGAGCCCAAAACTGGAAAAATTTCTATATCAAACATATTAATATTAATTAGCTCCTGTTCAATTTGATACAAGGAAGGCTCGCTAATTTCATAGAGAATTAATTTTGTAGGCTCTAAACGAAGCACCTGTCGACATAGCTCTGAGCCGATTGAACCACCGGCACCAGTTACTAAAACAGTTTTATTAGAAATATTTGTTTTAAGTAGCTGGATATTAGGTTTAACTAAGTCTCTACCTAATAAATCCCTTAAATTAATTTCCAACAAGTCATCAACTCTAACCTTCCCCTGTGCTAAGCTTGATATGCTTGGAAGAGTTCTAACAAGTACTGGAAATGGCTCCAAATGGTTGATAATTTCACTCCGATGTGTTCGGGATAATGAGGGTATAGCAAGCAAAACCTCTTTAATATTTTTTTTCTCAATCAACCTCATTAAATTAGCTCGTGAATATACAGAAAGTCCATTAATAGAAGTATTATAAAATTCTTCGTCATCATCGATAAAAGCTACAGGTTCATACTCTTTTGAACCAAGCAAGGCAACAGACAATTGCCTGCCTGCATCGCCAGCACCATATATAAGAACTCTATCTTTTTTTAATGAATTATCATTTGGATTTAACTCTGAAAATATCCATCGAGCAAATAAGCGTGAGCAGATAATAGAAATAAGCACTAACAACCAATTAATTATAATAACGGATCGCGGAAAATCTTTAAAAGAAAGTATCAAAAAAACTATGCCCCATAAAATTGCATAGAAAGTAACTGCCCCCATTATTCTCCAAAGGGCTTTCAAACCTATGAAACGTATAATATCCTCATAAAGTCCAAACCTAATAAAAATTGGTAATGCTAAAAGTGGCGAAGTAAATATTGCCAGTAAGAGGTAATAACTTTCTCCTGATGGATAATACCAATAGCCTAACCTTAAAGAGAAAGCTAAAAATATACAACAGGTAATTAAAATAGTATCAAACAATAGTATTAATACTTTCTTTTTTAACCTGGAAAATTTAAGTATCTTTTTAATCACAAATTTATTATAGTTTAGATCTATTTGGAAAAAGCTTATAAGTGCCTTCAGTATATATTTTTAATAAAACAATTAATATTAGTAGCTTGTATTTTCTTTCGACTAATATGTGGCCTCAATCAGAATTTTTAAAAAGAGTCAAAAATAGAGAATTATTTTACCTTTTAAATATAGCATCAAAAAAGCCGATTATATAACCTTTTAGAGATGAAAAAGGTACCGACTTAAATAGAAAAAGATACACTACTTTAGACAAATGATAAGGAATAATTGATAAAAGGAAAAATCTAGTATGCCCTTTTATTATTACTGAAACAGTGTTTCTAACATAAAGGTGGTAAGCATAATATGACCTTTTTATTACACTACCACCCCCAACATGAAAAACAATACTAGACTCAACTATACCCAATGGAATCTTATTTTTAGTAGCTCGCATTGAATATTCTATATCTTCACCATAAATTAAATAATTTTCATTCAATAGGCCTATTTTACTAATTACTTGAACTGGAACAAACATAGAGCAACCAGATAAATATTGATATTTTGATATTTTGAATTTTGTATAACTTACATGCTTACTCTTAGCAAGATACTTATTGTAGACTCCGCCTGAGAACCAGATTTTTTGAACATCATCAGCGTCATAAATAAGACTAGATAATATAATATTATTATGATTTTTTTTTGAGTTGGAAATTAACTCACTCATTGAGCTAGTAGTGATAGTTGTATCATTATTTAGAATCCAAAAATATTCAAATACTGCAAAATTATCAACATACCTATAAGCTATATTATTAGCTTTTGCAAAGCCATAATTTTCAAATAATTTTAGTAAAATAAATTCTACACCATTCTTGCCAAATAAATGCTGTATAGATTCAATCTGATCACTCTCAACTTCTATCTTTTTCTGAGATATCCAATCCATTTTAAGAAGATGGCTCTTTAAATTTTTATATGAGCTATCACTCGAGCCATTATCACAAATTACCACCTTGCAGTTTTCAAGGTTAGCGCTTAATAAACTGTCAATTAATTTAATAGTATGGTTTTCACTATTCCAATTGATAGTTGAAATAACTACATTATCAGGAAGAGGCTCATTCATTTAGATATATTGAGGCTTAGAGAGTTTAAATCTTTAACATGCTGATACGTAATGACAATTAAAGCAATAATAATAAATGTGTATATATTGTAATATTGGGTTCTAACTATTCCTGTTACTACGGTGCCTAGATAACTAGAAAATAAAGCAATAAAAATACAGCAATAGTAGTTAACTTCATTTGATACTGGATAATTTGAATTATATATTTTTAAAATATCAATATATAGATAAACTATATAAAATATGATAAGTACATGGGCTAAAAAACCAAAAACTCCTGACTCGCCTAAAAAAAGTATGAAATTTGAGTGAGAGCCCCAGGTTACCACATAATCATAATTCATCGCGTAATCATCAAACAACTGAATTCCCATACCTAATCCAAATGTTTCTGCATTGACCTGAATTGCAGCTAAAAAATGAGTAATAAATATGGATAGACTCGATTCTTCTGAATGTTTAAGTGCATACGCAGCGTCTTCTAGAGATACTGGGATTAGATCTCGAAATAAATCCAATCGAAGCGCCATTCCAGAGTCATAAGCAAGAAAATGATTTAACAACATCAGAAGAATAAAGCCAGAAATTAGGACGGCTAATTTAATATAAAAAAAAGATAAATCCTTACTCTTAATAAAAGATACTGAGAGATAATATACAACAAAACCTACAATAAGTCCTAAAATTGCATTTCTTGACAGTGTGCATAAAATGGCAAAGAAAATAACAAAAGATAGCAAGTGGTATAGTAATTTAGATTTAAATTTTGTTTGGACAAAGAATAAAAAGAAACCTGGCAATAAAAAACCGCCTAAACCATTTAATCCAAAAAACGTAGCTCTTGCCCTTGTATAGCCTCCACCGAATTCTCTATTCCACTCATCACAGACCGTATAAAACATTTCACAAAAAGGAGGCTTCAGTCCATAATTAAAAAACTTAAAAGAGAGTTGCTCTACAATGGCATAAACGGAAAGAGTTAATGAAATTATCATGATAGTTTTAATTACAATACCAAGTTCATTTTGATCTCTAACTAGTGATATAAAATATATATAAGTTATTAAAATCATGAATGAATAAACAAAACCTGTAAAAGAAACAATCTGGGGGTTTCTAATTGATGCAAGACAACTTGCTACGATATAAGTAAATATTAAAACTGAGACAATGTCTAATCTAAAACGCGCCCCAGCTGCAAGATAAAATATACTAAATACTAGAGAAAACACAAAAAAAATAGATACAGGTTGAATCTCAATAGACCCATAAAAAATACTAAAGATCTCTAAAGGATAAAGAAGAATAAGAAAAATAGGCGCTAATAAATTATAC
>Ga0209482_1001090_pt1 | contig 20234 bp, 13 predicted proteins | sample CoawatmetaG10DNA_FD_187512 | JGI IMG/M metagenome (GOLD analysis project Ga0209482, IMG submission 187512) | Marine microbial communities from the West Antarctic Peninsula - Coastal water metaG104-DNA (SPAdes) (version 2) | ecosystem: Environmental > Aquatic > Marine > Coastal ...
GATATTACAGTTTTACTTTCCTCAGGAACCACGTCTAACACGTAGTTCTTTTTGTTAGGCATTCCTATAACTTCTCCTAATATAGCGTGAGGATACGTGTCGTGAATATTAGCGTCAGCCTCTACCCCCTCAGGCTTAATTATAAGAGACATATCTCCGTTAGAGTATTCGTTCTTTTTTAAGAACTCATCTCTAATTAATTCGTGAAATTCGTTTTGCTTTGGTACACCAAGATCTTCGTGTAGGAACTTATGTATCTCTAAGTTCATTTTAACTGTTGTGCCGGCATTCAGCAGGTCAGAAGCAATCTTTGTTCTGATCGGGTGATCTACAACCTTTGCCCCTTTTTCTAAAGCACTTTTAACAGCTGACCATTTCTTACTCTTGTCATCCTTTAATATGTCTAGAGCTATCTTAGTGAACTCTTCATAGCTACCATCTTTTATTTCAACACCGTTGTATGTCTTTCCTTTTAACTTAGACATTCCCGCCTCTATCTCTGCTATGATAGTTTTAGTTGTTCCTTTAGAGAAGTTAAAACTACTTTTTTCAGAGCCTGCCATAAACCAAATGAAGTCAGCTTTAGCAACTCTTTCATTTAGTGTTTTCATACTTAATCCAGATGCCCAAGCTATCTTCTTAGCTCTGTTCTCTTTATCATAAGCAAATCCAACACCACCCTCTAGCTTAGTTTTTACACCTGTCCTCTCGTTGTTGTAATCACCCCTCTTGAGTTGATCAGACATCCATATCCAAACATTAGGCTCTCTGTTGTTTTCTTTTTCGAAGTCGCTAAAAAGCTTCTTTACATCTACAAGGTCGGATTCCTTTATATAAGTACCTTCTGTTTTTATCTGCTGTCTAGAGGTCTTTATATCTGTAGAAGATATCTCAATAGGGCTATCTGTCAAAGGTTGGGTTTGATCCAAAACCTTTTCTTTAGCTGTTGCCTCAATACGTCCCCCTAGTGCGTCAACAAAACCATTAATGAAGTTTAGTGCGTCTTCTCTGTTCTGTATCTTAACTGTTAAGCTTTTATCTACCACGCCAATCTTAGCTAGGAACTTAACAACAGCTGCTCTGATTTTATCAATAAATGACACCTGTTTAGCTGGACTTAGGTTATCGCTGTATGCCGACATTATACCAACATACTCTGCTAAGAACTCCTCTGCAATGATAGCATCATTTTTAGTCCTACCCTTTCCGTATACACCTTGTTTGATGTATTCATCTCTAAAGGCAGCAAGCTCATTAGCTAACTTAACCTCAGCGTCGGAGCCTTTTAAGAGCTCCGCCTCTATGATACCTGTAAAGAGAGTAATCTTTTTCCTATCAAGCTTAATAGCTGACACATATGCGTGAAGCATCTCGTGCGCCAACGTAGTCATATCTGCTTTTGACAGGTCAACAATTATCTCTTTTTGCAGTGGTAGATAACTAGCCTTAGATAGTGTCTCTTTTTTACTTCCTGTAGTGTATTCGTAGTATTGCTTGAACTCAGCTGGGCTATTGACAAACACTATCTTTACTGGTGAGACTCCAATTCTCTTGATGATCCTGTTGAAGTTGTCCACCATCTTAGCTAACTTTGCTCCTTGTGCAGGAGTAAATCTTTTAGCTGAAGGTGTTCCTTCTTTTCCTATGTCTTGCGCTTTAACGAAGCTATCCTTCATAAGCTTAATCGGATCACCTTTGTATTGATCCGCAATACCTACAACCTCGGCTACTTGAAAAGCATATTCTTTTGTGCCTTTCTCGTATTTATTAATGTTAGGTATGCTCTCTATCTCTTTGTTAGATACAAATAGCTCCCCACCATTTTCTTTCATTCTACCTGTGTCAGACTCAGTTTTAAAGGTTAAACCTTTATCACTGTACTCAACAGTCATCTTGCCTTTCTGTATGTTTCTAGGATCGCTAAGAGCTGTTTGGGTTAGCTTCTTTCTACCACCCTGCTCGTCAAGCAATACAATCTCTAGCTCTTCAGTCTTAGTATCAACTTTTTTAACTACTGGCTCCTTAGCAACAGCTGTTTCTACAGCTGGTGTACCCTCTGCAGACCCTTTTAAAGCGCTTAATTCCGCATCTGATTTACCTTGTACCCAAGCCTCAAAAGAATCCTTATTATTGCCCACCTGAGGAGCACTTGAATCAAGCTTATCGTTTAAATATAAACCAAGAGTATCCGCATCAATATTGTAGCCTCTGCTAAATATTTTTTGTAGAGCCTCTTCTGCGGTCTTGCTGCTAGCAATTATTTTTGAAATCACAGCGATAGCAAAAGATTTTTCTTCTCCATCAAGTATTTCAAAATTCCCGCCTGTTTCTTTCTGCTTCTTTATGATTACAGTGCTCTGGCTATTACCTCTTTTTGCTCTGTTCGTAGCGTTCTTTTTTGCTGCAGTTAGATCTTTAAACTCTTGAGATTTATCTTCAGGGATAGATCCGTCCTCTTCCCTAAGGTTGTCTATTTTTGCTTGTATATCAACAACATCTTGTTCAAGTTTTTCTTGTTTTATCTCCTCTTCAGATTTTGCAACTTTTGTTTCTTCAGCAACTGGAGCCTCTACAACTGGAGCCTCTACAACTGGGGCATCAACACTTTTTTCTTGCGGCATTCTACTAGCTAGTAGCTGTTCTGCCTCTGTGTCATTCTCTACACCCCATTGTCCTGTAGACATCTCTTCAGGTGTAGCTTTGTTTATCATATCTATAAACTGAGCCTTAGGCACTAACTTGCCATCTCTTATATAACGAACAGGTTCCTCAGAGTATCTGTTTTCAATCTCTAACTTACGTGAGCGAGCTTTAAGAATTTCTTTTTTATAAGCTTCTTTCTGCTCATCGCTAACAGCTAAACCAATCTTTTGGTAAAGCTTACGTATATCCGTGTTTATTTTTATCGTTTCCTTGACATCCTCATCGGAGAAGTCAGCATAGAGTTCAGCATCTAGCTCTATCTCTTTACTGAGTTCATCAATGTCTCCCTTAATCATCTCTTCAAGAATAGCTTTTTGAGACGGGTCTTCTACCGTCGCAATCTTATCCTCAATATCTTTTATCTGCTTTCCTAGCTGTTGTCTGCGCTTGGTTCTCTTTTCGGATCCAATAGCACTAATACCGTTTGTTACAATGTGTGTTCCACCACCCGGTAAGAATCCTGAGATAAACGCCTCACCTAAGGCTGTAGCATCAGGTCTAACACCCTCTTTAACTCCTAGCAGCATTTGACCAAAAGACTCTGACAAAGTTTCTTCTAGACCTTCCTCAGTACCCATTTTTAAAAACTCTTTGTACCAAGGTGTATCTCTAGCAGCTTTTAATAGCTGCTCTTGAAATCCCTTTAGAGCTAGGTCGCTATCCAGAACTTTTGAAAACGCTTTAATATCTCCGCTAAACACGCTCTCTATAAGGCCTTCTGCTAAACCTACAGCTGAGGAATATACCACGCGTTCCGAAGAAGAGTAGTTTGGTTTATTGGATACGTCGTAGTATTTCTCACCACCAGCAGATACGGCTAAAGGAGCGATGCCTGTCAGTGATGCTAGACCTGCTTGTATCATACCATCGGTCATACCATCAATAGCTAACTTAGAAGAGGAGATGAAATCACCATTCATAAAATTACCTATAACCCCTAGCTGTTGTTGCTCAATAGATATACCGTAATTTTCTTGTCTTTGCTGCTTAACTTCTTGGCCGTAATCGCGCATCATATTAGCCACACCCTCTAGAGGTGTGTCTATAACGCTATCTATACCTGTTTCTGATATCTTCTTTTTTAGATCATCCTTCTCTTGCCCTTCAGGCATAGCAAACAAAACACCCTCCTTGACAAGTCCGTCAACAGCTGTAGTCATACCACCGGCCATTTGCGTAGATACGCTAGCCCAGTTTGACCAAACAGGAATGTTTTTATTTAGCCAATCAGCCGTGTCATATACTGGTTGAAAGAATGTATTAGAGGGCTCTGCTGGTAATTGTGATTGACCAACCGAAGAAGCTGAAGGAGTAAACCCGTCTTTTTTTTTTACAGGTTCAGCTGCTGCAGGTTCAACTGCTACAGGTTCAAAAGTTACAGCATCCTTGTACTCTGGATACTTCTCGATGACAGCCTTTGCTAGCTTTAAGTTACCTATATCCTTGTACTCTGGATACTTTTCTTTAATAGCTGCTGCAAATTCATCTACAGTAACCTTACCTACCTGAGGGTTTGTTCCTTCAATCATAACTATGTCCTTCTTTGAAGCACAAAGATAAGGATTTTAGCTATGGATATTTAGCTGTTTGCGCCCTCTACTTTGTTGTGGATTTAGCGGTCTTAGGATCAAACTGAAGGGCAAAGCTATAGTCTATTATCTCTTTTATTTTAGCCTCTTGATCTTTAGACTCGGCGTATCTAGATCCTTTTGCAAATCCCTTCCCTGAACGCTGTGCTACAAAGCTTTTGTCGTCAGCCCATAACTTAGACCAATCCCCATCATCGGGACGGTAAATTCTAACTAGGCCGTCTGCCCAAGCCATAACGCCATCCTCCCAAGTTTCAAAGTATTTATTATACTTGTCTTGCTTTCGTCCCGGTTTGATCTTATCTCCTTTTGTGCTGTTACCCCAGTTAAAGAAGTTTTTAGTTCTAACCTGTCTATCACCGACGCCGATGCCGCCTTCTTTAGCGGCTAAGGCTATTATAAATTCTACAGGAATACCAAATGTATTTGCTGCTTTGATAAACACTTCAGGATCTACAGGCACATCATTGTTCCATCTATCCATAGCTTTCTTAACGGTTTCTGGAGTCCATTCTGTACCTTCAATTCCACCCTTAAGATAGTAGGATGGTGCTGATGTGCTTGAAGGGTTTCTAGATGGTGCAGGAATACCTGAGCCTTCTTCCCATCCAGCAGCAGCCGCAATAGATCCTTTTCTAGATTTGTATGTGTGTTTGCTCTCAGGTCCACCATCTCCGGTTAACGCTGGTGAAGCTTTAGTGATATCAATCACAGGGATATCTTCTACAGAGATATCTTCTTTTATCTCTGGCGTCGTACCCGCTTGAACAGGTGCCGCTTCCTCTTCAACAACAGGAGGGTCAAGCCTTTCAGCTGTTACCGTAACCTCATCAAGGTCTTGAGACAAGGGGTTGTCTTTCGTATTCATTACACCAATGCCCATAGCCTCAGCATACTCCTCAAACGTTTCAGGATAATTACCCTTACCAGTTCTTTTACCTGCTACTTTTTCGTAGTCTTTTTTATAATATGCATTACCTCCAATTACTACGTATTCTTCAGTTGGAGCTGGCTCATTATTATTTTCAACAGGTGCTTCTTCAACTACAGGGGATGCTTCTTCAACAACTGCTTCATCAACGCCTTGACTAAATGAAGGTCTAGAGTCATCGACAGGTGGTGCGGTTGGATCTATCTCAAATATATTTAGATCCAATGGATTTTCAGGCTGAACTTCAGCTTGTTCTTCAGGTTGTTCTGCTGTAGGCGACTCTGTTATAGCAGTCGCTTCTTGAGCTACTGGATTTAAACCAGATAAGTCATAAGTGTTATCAAACTTACTTTTTATCTTAGATATCTCTAGCTCTGTAGCTGGACGCTGGATCATAACTGTTTCCTCTATAGCGTTAGCGTTCTCGTCAAGTTCACTTGTTTTCCGTTTTGTTTCAACAGTTACAAATATTTCATTGTCTGTAGCTCTTCCGATCTGCGTTATACCGTTTAAACTACTAGGCAGCGTTATGAATTCAACCTCTTCACCACCAGAAGCCTGCAATGAAATAGAAGTTGTAGATAAGCGTTTTTTACCGCTAGCGTCTTTAGCTGCTTTGTTAGGAACCAGCCCTACGTAATCGTTAACTAGAGCGTTGACATAAGCGTCATAGTATTGTTGCCTTTCTTCTTCAGGTAAGCTCTTGATCATCTCAAGTTCTTCTAGACTGTTAATCCTACCATCTCCATCACCTGCAAAACCAGACTCAGGGTTATTATTAGTTGTAGCACCCCATATAATAGCACGCTCAATAGCTTCAGGAGATCCTGATATTTTCTTTCTAGCAACGTCTTCAATACGTGCTCTTAAACCATCTTCATCAAGGGCTCCTGAATTACCGTAGAAGCTATTAATAACAGATCCTGTATCACCCATCAATACCTTAGCTTGATCATACGGATTAACTAAAGCGTAGGCATCAGAGCTAGGAAGTACATTAGGATTATCTAATGATGATACCATATCCGCATAGCTTCTTCTTTGCAGTCTATAGTCCTTATCCCAGTCAAAAAACTCACTACCACCCATTGCAAACTTAGTAGGGTCTGTTTTGTATTGACTAACTTGAGTTCTATGCTGATCAGCTAGCACTTGAGCAGTACCGGCTACGCGACTGTATTCGCCGTAAACATCTTTAAGCTTGCGTCTCATCTCAGGGCTATCGTTCTCAGCGACCATATCAATGGTCTTCTGTACGTTATCCCAAGCTCCTTGAACAGCTGGCGTATCACCTTCTAGGTACATACCGTTAGCCTTCTCAAATTTATCTATAAATGAGTTCTTAGCTGTTTCCTCTGCTCTGTTTCTGTTAATTCTTTCTCTAGCTAGCTCGCCAAAATTAGGAGTCTGAATTATATTAGATGGTACGAAATCTGCCATTATTTAAATTGTGGTTTGTTAAGTAAAGACTTTACAAATTTATGTAAGTCTGTGTTTCCTGATGATGCTAGCTTCTTCATTTCTTTAGCTTGGCTAGGATTGAATATATATTCTCCACCTGTCATCTCGCCAATCTTAGCGCCCTCTTGCATAATGTCTAAAGGGTTAGTGCTGTGTGAGAATTCTCCGGGAGTCTTTTTAACCTTCATTCCTTTTTTTGCTATTTCGTAAGCGGCCTCCAGTTTATCTTGCTCCTCACGAGTCAGCTCAGACTTACTAAAGTCGACGGTAGGTTGGATCTTGGGCTCTACCTTTTTATTAGCCTTCTTGGCATCCAAACCTGTAACCGCCGCCATCCCGATATCACCGATACCACCTGCAACATTAGTTATACCTGCGCTAATAGCATTTTGAGCTGCTGTTTCCTCTCTGGTCTGTCTCGCAACTCCGCGTTGACGCTCATACTCTGCGCCTATAGTTCCCCTCTCTAAGGCACGCATAATCTCTGTTTGCTGCGCTGTAAGAGCTGATGTCTTAGCTCTAGATCCTGCCTCAGTAACAGCTCCGATACCTCCAATAACACCACGAGAGCCACTCCTTTGTAGGGCAGATGTTGAGGTTGACATAGAACGATTAATCTCGTCAATGCGTCGCTGTGCTATATCGCTAGAGCGTGCTTCTCTTAACATATCAGCGTATTCGCTTGGCTTGCCTGTTGGAGCTTCATAAGCTCCAGCTAATGCTTTGCGACCCTGACTTTGTTGAGCAACACCAAAGGCTGCTTTGCCGGCCCCCGCTAAAGCCTGTGCTGATAATAATGCTATTGTTATAGGATCCATAGTGTAAAAATACTAATTTTAATTATGCAATTTAGAATCTGCAATTACCGTGTTTATAGCATACAGTTCTATAGGTGATGATGTTGTTTTTGTTAGTTTAACTTTAGCAAAGTAATCCCTTATCTGGTCCCCCTCAATAGAGCTGTTACCAACAACTACAAGCAGGTCACCAGCAGATACAGAGGCTGCACCGCTAAAGGTAATAGTTTTCTGAGCTGTTACAGATAAAGGATAGACGCTTAAGCTGTCTAGCCTGCTTTGCGCTACGTTTACCTTGTATAAGGCAGCTGTTGAACCTAATGGGAAAGCAATAGTGTTTACCGCGTTATTAAAAATGATAGAGTTTACATCAGTAGAAGCAACAACACCTAACGAGAATATCTCACTAGTGCTTGTCACAGAGCTTATTTGAGCTCCGTGAGCTGTGGTATCTCCGTGTATGTAGGCGTAGTAAAATCCTTCTTTCTCTCTCCATACACCATTTGGCGTAGTAACAGGATCAACAAACAAAGTACCTGCTAAAGTAGCTGTTTGGTCTGTCGTTGTAACAGTTGTCTGCCAAGGTGTATCTCCTTCTAGGGATATAGATTCAAATACCTTTATTGAAGACGGCGATATATTGGATACCGCCTCAACAATAGACTCAGCTGTTGCTGCCCCATAGAAAGTATTTCTACCTGCATTTTCGTTGTGAGCATATATCTTGCCTGATTTAAACGTGTACAAACCACTATGTACAGATACAATGGACTCTGGAGTGTAAGAGTATCTAGTGCTCCAAACTCTGTCGTCTGTACTGTAAGCTATATTGAAAGCATTAAGAACTGTAGACGCTGCGTTTATGGAACCTACGTCATCTGAATTACAATAACTATTGTTAAATACAAATCCGGGTAGGCTAGTGTCAACAGTTATAGATACAAAGAAATCATAAGTTGAGTTAGTAGCTATCCCATATAGCAATAACGACTCAGAATTAGAGACTGTGAATATTGAACCACCATCAGATAACGTATCCAAGAATACAATAGACTCTAAACTATCTTGGAATTCATCACAAGACTCATTAAAGTTTCTTACATCTGTGTTAAAACTAAATACAGCTAAATCGTTTATAGTGATTGGCGCAAGCACTTTAGTATTACTAGAATCTAGCTGTGCTTTGTATACAAATTGATTAGTATTAATAGCGACAGTCGCTTCAGTAATAGCGTCAGCTGATACGATGTATTCATCATTATCTTTATCTATACCACCTATAACAGTTGATGGTTGGTAGTTAGATATGATACCAAACTTATCATCAAAATATGTGGATAGATTTACATCACTGATAACCGTTAATCCTTGACTATCTATTCTTAATACCTTACCTCTTTTAATATCTGCAAAATATACCATACCATCTCGGCTAGCGATGCTTTCTGAATTACTTGTTCCGTATTCTCCAACATAGTATTGCTCTGCTTGTAACACGTTATTGCTCAATGAAATCAAGTTGTCTCCCGACCCTGTCTGAATCACATTCCTATTAACAGCTAAAACCCCGCTCCTGTTTTCCTGTATGAAGTACAGTCGCTCATTATAACTGATAAGTCCTTTTATTGCCCCGTGCTCGTAAGCCAAATCTTTAAAGTTGGCGAGCGAGAGATTAAAAGAAGACAAACCATTGAATGTTCCTTCTTGTAGGTATGGCTCAGAATACGTTATAGAGCCACTACGTTTAACTGTTGCGGCGTTAGGTATGTAAGCTATAGGACGGCCAATAGAAGAGCTCTTAGAAGCGAAGAAATCACTTACGCTGTAGGACTCTATATATTTGACCATAGCTATAGAAGGTATGTTTGATAACTGCCCGCTTATTATCTTTTCATTTGCGGTAGAGCTGTATAGTGCTCTTTTTCTAAAGTAGACATCACCTAAGCTTAAATCAATAACCTTTTCAGGGTTGTCTACGCTAGCACCTGTGTAGCTACCCACACTTAACCCGTTAATTGTTCGGGTGTCACCATAATAGTAAAGCACTCCGCCTCGCTCATACGTATTAAGGATGTTTAACTTTATACTGTTAACACTTATTACATCTCCTTTAAATACTTTAACGCTTGTGTTTCCAAAGTATTCGTTGTTAGATGCTCCAGAGACAGAAGAAACCGTGACGCTAATGCCTGTAGATGAAACTCTCTCATCGCTATGCACACTATTTAAAACATCATAACCTTTACCTAACTCGTAGTATATATCTGATCTTTCTCCTTCGATATTATATATCTCTACAACACATTTTTTATTCCAGTTGGTAGTCCTGTTTAATATACTGGCTATATTAAAATCGGTAGCCCCTGCGTCTTCTTCTACAATTAAGAAAGACCCTGTAGTTCTTTCTACTGTTCTCTCGGCAGATGTATCTAATATAGGGTTGTTTTCATCAGCTGATAAAACGTCATAACCTAGTACTTTAAACTCAAGACTAGTCCTTGTTCCGTCTTCATATTCTAGAACCCTTAACCTATCGCCCTTTTTAAACTCGTAGTTTAAATTAGCCCCTGTTGATTGATTGTAACCTATTGTAGGGCCAAACACAGAATTCAAGGATAAATATATTTTTTTATTTACCGATGTTCCGGATATCTTTGCGTCAGTTCTAAACGGAACAAAAGCCCCATCTAAACTGTACATAAGCTTTAACTTTGAGCTACCTATACCTTTATATACAGGAGCCCATTTTCTTGCCCAGCTAGGGGCTGCGTCAGGTAGTCTCATAACTACAGATGCAGCTCCATCAAGGTTGTTCTCAGAAGATCTATTGTTTAAAGACTCTATGTAAACCTCTCCTAACTCTTGAACACCACCGCTTCTGTTTCGGTTATCGTAATACACGATACCCATCTTGTGGGAAGATCCAGACTTAAAAGATTTTGTTGCTGAGTCTTTCGTTGCAGATGCAAACATCACGCCTGTAGCTGTTGGCGCGGTTAACTTGTAGCGTAGACCATCAACGTTAGAGTCAACGTCTATAATAGCTGCCGCAACTACAACTCTTTGTTTACCTCCTGCAAACACAACACCTGCAGCTTCTTTTAGGCCCCCTAGATTTGCGATCTCTCTAGAGATACTTCCATCCTGAATTAACAGGTTCTTTAAAGCTTTTAGTGGTGCAAGCTTTGTATCTGAAGCGCCTATATACATTTCCAACTTATCCATACGGAATGCTATAGCATCGCCAGACCCAGCATTACCGTTAATAGTAGTAACTATAGCCCTACCTGTAATCAATGCTGTAAAATCAGTAAATGCAGTACCGCTACTCTTGAAAACAACGTTTTGATCTCTGGTAGGTGCCAACATTAAGTTGTACTTTTTGTTAAGCAACTTAGACTTAACAAGAGCCTTCGCGTTAGCTTTAGATGTATTTGCTGGTATAATTATTCTTTCGTTTAAGAATATACCAGAAGGGATAAAATCTACAGCCTCTTTGGTTTCCGTTAATGCAAAGCTCTCTGCGTTAGATCCATCAAGATCAGCTACGCTTACATTTACCGAGGAGAAATTCAAACGGCTTGCTTCACCGTTACCGCCGTTAACTGTTATTGTATCTCCAGTTATGGTTGTATTTATGTATGCTGTAGACTCCTCAGTAAATACAGATGGAAAGCTATCGTAGTTAAAAGTCGCTATTGTGGTCCCACCAGGCGTTCCTGCAGCTCCAGAAGAAGTTATACTCTGTACAGTTATATTGTATATATCCTCAGTGTCTTTATAGTTAGCTATAAGGTTTACATCTGGATTGGTATTAGGATACCCCTCGGTGTATCCGCCATACATAAGTCTACCGCTAACAGTTTCTTGAGAGTCTGCTTGCTGAGGCACATTATCAAACAACTTGTTCTTATCGTTAATGCTTAGCGCTTCACCTTTGAATTGATTGTTAAAGGTTATTGTTACTGCGTTGGTGTTTTTATTGTTTGTTTTTTCTGCTATCTCGTAGAACGTGCCTTCATTGCCTTCTCTAGCAAATACTTCAATGTTGTCTACATCAGCTATCGTATTTCTTACAAACACGTTAACTTGATTGTAAAAATCTCTTGCCGACTGTGTGTTAAACCCATCCCTTAGCTGTGCTACAGAAGTAGTTAACGAGGAGTATGGTGATAACGCTGAGGTCTCTCCGTCTTCGTATATGTAGCGATACGCAAACTGAAATACTTTATCGCTTATATTGTTTGTCTTTAAAGAAGGATTGTTAACTATAGTGAATGTGGGTGGGCTTAATGGTGGCTGCTTAGCAACAGTCAAGCACAACAGCTTCTCTTCATCTGTACCTGAGGTGAGTGCAGCTGGGTATTGACCCCTGAGTGCTTTAGATGCGTTAATCTTCTTAGGCGCTGTGACGCTGTCGTTGAAGTACAACAGCTCATCACCATCAATAGATGTAATGACATTACCTTTAACAAATCCATTCTCTGTAAATGCTAGTACTGAGTCGCTATACACCTTTGTAGAGGTGTTCGCTCCTACAGAATACCTGTATATGCAATGGTTTGTATTGCTGTTCCAAACATAGTAGTATATCGCTCCATTCTGTTCGTTAGGTGTTGAGCCTATTACTTTGTTTGTGCCAGATGGTAACGCCCCCACTAGTGTTATCTCTTGATTACCGTAGGCATTCTTGACCACAAGGCCATCACCATCATCATCAAAAGATACTCTAATGTTAAGAGCATCAGTCATTTCTGTACTCTTGACTAAGCGACTATCGTCATCCTTGTTAAGGTATCGTGGAGTTAACTTGTTTACAGCCATATTAGTACTTTGGTGAAAGCTTGAAGTTTCGTCTCAACATAGATAAAGCGTCATTCTTACCGAATGATTTTAATCTTGAGTTAGCTTTGCGTCTTTCATTGTAATATTCTTGTCTTGCTCTAGCCTTTTCGTTTGCAGGAACATTACTCTTTCTTTCTATGATACGGTAATACATATAAGCACGTAGAGCTTCCTCAGCAAATACATTTACTGAAGGGTTAGTAGCTTTAGCTTCGTCACCCACGTACTCAATAATTACAGAATCAGCTCCTACATTTAAGGATAACTCAATTCTGTTCTGCTCAAAGTTTATCCTGTACTGACCCGCGCCTTGACCTCCACCTAGACCATATAGTCTACCGTTAGTGGTTTGGCTAATGTAGTTTCTGTATACATAAGAATCAAATCCCTGCATATAATCAGGTATCTCGTTTGCTGGTTCGCTTTTTAATAGGTTAAGGTTAGGATTCTCTACAAAGCTGTAGAGTAATCCATCACTACCAAGGACACCTAGCTTAGTCATTCCCACGAAATCTACAGGTAGTGTAACTGTTCCGAGAGTTGTGTTAACAGTTAACTCAGTAGTCTTAATACGCTTTAACATATCAAAGCCCATCTCTCTAATACCGCGTAGAGCAAAGTTTCTCAGCGTAGTATCACTTACATTTGAAGCATAGTCATCAGAGCCTAGCGTAAGTATAAAGTCGTTTACAATCTGATTTATAGATACCGTTTCCTGTGACATTATTTACTTTCTTCTTTTGCTATAGATGAAGATGCGTAACTTACAACATCTGCATCACGCAGGTTAATACCGATTAACTGTGCAATCTCTATTACTAGGTCTACAAAGTGAGTCTCTGATAATTCAAAGTCAACACTAGAACTAGGACTGTATAGTTCAACCCCGGGAACAGCTGAGGAATACCCAAAGCTAGGTTGTGACGCAACCTTTACACCTGTTGCAGGGTTTATACCTTCTGGTAGCTTGTAATAACGTAGGCTTATAGAGCCTACGGTAGTAGGAAATATCTCAATCTCTGAGGACACTAATGCCACAGGGTTGTCTGAACTAGGTTTAGATAAATCACTAGACAGTACTCTATCTATATCGTCTTGGTTGTATAGTATAGATATTTGATTACCTGAGTAGCTATTCAAAGTAAAGGTTGAGGTAGTACGCATAGAAACAATGCGTCCAAGATCGGAAGGTTTTATGAATGTATCATTAACCTTAGTAAGGTTCGCTTTTTTAACGAAGCTAGATAGGTCTTCTTTTATTTGTTTTCCTTTACTGAAGTCTCTACCAGCATCTAAACCAGCACGTCTGAAACGAAGAGCATTACGATCCTCGTCAAACATCCGGTTATATATATTCATTTGTGCTACAGACGCAAACTCATTAAAAATAGACGGAGTGACAAAACCTTTTTGGTCTTTATTCACTAGTCCTTTAAGAGCGCTGTAGACTCGGTTGACGCTTGCCATTTTACAATTGCTTTATTACAGCAAATATAAGAATAAAAAAGGGGCCACAATTTGCGACCCCTCTAGTTAAGCGTGTATGTAGTAGCTGTTTAGATTTTCTCTAACTGCTCTAATACTCTTTCGTAAGCTGTTGCTCCTTTTTCAGTCATAAAGAAACGAGTTGCAACTTCTATTGACTCGGTGCCCATAGGTGAGGATACAATCAAACGATTGGTATCGTACCAGTACATACCGTCTTTTTTACTGTTCAAGATCTGGAAATCAACAGCCTGCATAACAGCTGAACGACACTTCACTTGTGGGTTGTCAAACAACTGTATAAATCTTGCAGGATTGACTTTAGCCTCTGTCAGCAGCTCACGCTTGATCTCAGCGTTCTTTTGATTGATATTGATATCCAAGTACATAGCGACTGGTAAAAGCTCGTCTATAGACTTGTCACGCACTAGAGAAACAGCTTCGTGTTGAGAGAACTCTTGTTCTAACAGCTCTTCTGCTGAAGCGTTCTTATCAATAAGTTTAAATACACCGCCTCCATTAATTGCGTTATCAGGATGGTTATCTAAAAACTCTTGTAAGTTTGGTTGAGTCTTAGGAACCATCAACATCTTATCACGGAACATAACGTGCTCACGACGGGCGTACTCACTTTGCTCTGATCTAAATATAGAAGGCTCATTAGGACAATAGCGGATAGCTTGAATGCCACCGCGCTCTTCATCGTAAATAGTTACTTCTGATTTAACCTTGCATATAATACCGCCACCACGAATTATTTCGTAGACCTTGGTAGTATCCGCATTGTATGATTGTTTTACCTTAAAGCCAGATTTAGCTTGAGGTGCTGCAGGTTTTGCAGTTGGTACACTCGCTGTAGCGCGAGGTTTTGGTTTAGCTGTTGCCATTGTTGTTTGATTTAAATATAATTAAAAAGAATAAGGGGAGGGTTTAAGCCCTCCCCCATACCTTATTGGTATTATCCTTTGATCAATACGTGCTGGTTAGCAGCGCGAGTAATCAAGTTACACTCAGAACGGTAGTTGAACTGTAGGCTATCTGTGTTAGCGTTTGTAACGCCTAAGATAGAACCTGTCATCCAGTGCTCCATTTCACGTGAGTATCCGTTTGTTGCCTTGTAGTTCATTTCCAAAGCAGCAGCACGATCACCAGTTTTTGGATCTACAACTGTAGTCAAAGGAATCATAACTCCTTTGAAGTCTGAACTACCTAACAATGTTGGGTCGTTGAGCAATTTCCAAGACTTGTTGTGGAAAGTATAACCACCACGACGGAAGCTTGAGAATCCAAGACGTACAGCAGCTTGAGGATCGTTTGAAAACGCTCCGAAAGCAGCAGAACCAGTAGTTGGAGCAGCTAATCCTGTAGCAACCATATCATCAATAGCTAGCATCTGTGCAGTATTACCGTAAAGAGCGTACTCAGGAGCAGCACCTTGCTTATCAAGCTCAGTAATAATAGCATCCATTTCCGTTAGTGTATCTATTAAACCACCACTTTGAACTATACCACGATCTTCAATAGCTGAAAAGTAACCTTCAGAACCAGTTATAACCTTACCACCTACAGTTACGCCAGCAGCAAGAGTCTTCTCTCCTAACAACATCATCATTTCACGCTTGTCTAAGAAGCGCTGACGAGTATCCATCTCACCTTTAACGTACCAACGGTAGTCTCCGTTACCTGCGTCAATCCAACCGATGTTTGTAGCTTGAGAACCAGAAACTTTGAAAGTTTCCTTCAAGATCATATAAGGGTTAGCACGACGTATAACGTTAGACTCTAGGAATTCTGACGGTTGATCAGAACCTTGAGCAAACAAGTTACCAATAATTGGAACCGTTTGAGCTCCAGCTGCGACAGCCTCACCAAAGGTACCAGCTATTGGAAATAATGTAACTGCGGTAGCAGCACCGATTGCAGTATCAACGAGACAGCGAATAGAGCCGTTAATCAACACAACATCATTGTCGCGAAGAGCTACAGTATTAGCGTTTACAATAGTTGCAACAACAGAACTTGCACCAGAAGCAGCAGCAGCAATTGTCATAGCTACTTTAGAGTGAAGACGTGACTCTTCCCAATACTGTACTTCGTCATTGGTACCAGAAGCTTTAACAGCTCCAGTCATTTGTAAAAATCCAGTAATACCTTGATTTCCGTAGGTCTTAACTAAAAGGTCACGGTTATCTTCTTTGTTTACTTGGTTGATGAAGTCTCCTAACGAGGAGTACTTCGCGGGGTCTAGTGAACGGAAAGACGGTGTTTTGCCGCCGTTGTTCACTGGGGGTGTTGCTAATGCCATAATTTTATTGTTTTAGCATTTATAAAAATTTCAAAGTTTTATCCACGTTTAAAGCATCAAGTATTTGACGCTCTAAACTATTGGTATTGTTTTTACCCGTTCCAACATTCGGGCTCTTTGTTGATACATTTGCAGCTTGATCAACAATCTTACGCTGTCCATCACTCAGCCCCTGTTGGTAGATATTCTTTGCAATCGCGTCGATATTATCTACTACAGCACGGTGTGTGTTAAACGTGTCGTAATCCCATTGTCCATCCTGACTAATATATTGGTCAAAGAATGTCTCAATATTACTGTTCTTGTCTATCAACTGACTCTTGTATTCGTCAGTAATGCCAAAGTTAAATTCACCTTCCGGCAATTCAAACGTTAATGCCTCGAGCGCATTTGTTTCCTCTGTCATTGATTTAATCCAATTGTCATCAATAGGACTTTGAACAGTTTGAGCCTCTCTAGCTTCTGGCAATGTGTAGGAACTACGCAATTGCTCAATAGATTTACGAGACTTATTTGCTTCAATCTTAAGCTGAAGTTTAGATAACTTTATTTCATCATCTGTATATAGGTCTTCATCAAGTTTATACTTGCTTCCAACCAACATTTCAATCTCCTCACCGTCTAGGTCTGGGTACTCAGATGTCATAGACATCTTAATAGCTGTTAGATCATCCATTTCGGATGGATTAATAGCTTGGTACTTAAACCAGTCTTCAGGAGAACGACCTGTCGTTTCTACAAAGTCAGCGATTACCTTAACTCGCTCATCAACTTCTGCTTGTTGTTGAGTCATAGAAGACTTCAATTGATCAATGCTTTCCCAGTTTACTCCCAGCGTTTCGCTTAAGTATCCAAGTACTACCTCGTCAATGTTAAAATCCTTTTCAGACTCAACGGGTGTTTCTGTATTTAAAGAACCTGTTTGTACAGGCTCATTCATTGCCTGCTCAGTAGCTGTTGGCTCTGTCGCAGGCTCTGTGGTTGTTTCCTCATTAGAGGGCGACAAAACAAAGTCGGGCTCTATACCTTCGAGTGATGTAGCTGGTGCTGAATACTCTTGTGGCGTGTCTTGAAACTCTACTGGCGCTTCATTGCTGATGCTAAAGCCAGCGTCTTGAATTTCATTTTCTAAATCTTTTTCAATTGAATCCATAATATAATTTAAATTATTGCTGCAAAGTTAATAAAAGTATCCATACGTATTTAAAACGTAATATCCAAGAAATAATATTTTATTTTTTACGCATCAGATCCATAATACTGTCTCTGTCTTTCTCCTTCAGGGCTGAATCATTATCTTTAAACACTACAAAACCAAATATCAGTAACGCTATAACAATAGCGAAAAAACTAGGTACTATTAGATACTGCAACTCGTGTGTAACATCTAAGTCTTGATTACCATTATATCCCTCAGCCTTAGCAACCCATACAGATTTATAATAAGTACCTGTTTTATCTAGGTCATAGTCAACCACTACGCTATCTTGATATTTAGCATAATGTGCTACCGAGCTGTCGGCATTCCAGTTACTTGTTTTCGGTTGCATACTTAACTCCCATTATAGTTCCTATAATACTAAAGCTGTTGGTAAGCAGTATACCAAATAGATTGCTCCAAGCAGTTGCTAGCAGCGTAGTATCCTTGTCAGACAACATAGCTATACTGTATAGCAGGGTAGTAGTTATACCAACACCTACAATAATAATCAGAGCTACCTTCACAATAAGGCCTATGAGTTCAAACTGTGTACGCTTCTGCATAATGTCTAAATCCTCAACAGCTTCATCACGCAGCTTCTCCGCATCATCTAAAGCATTTTGCAATTCTAACACTAGGGTTTCTTTAATAACACTAGCCTCTGCAAGCTCACTGTTCTGTAGCTGTACCTGCTTGGTAACATCAAGTCTTTTTCTACGAGACTGTTTATCTTTCTCCTTGCAGTCAGATATATATGTAACGACCTCAGCACTTAAAGAACCCTTGAGTATTTTTACGAAGTTTCCCTCTATATAAACCTTCTTGGATTTAGCTTTAATTAAAGCTTCATTTACTGTGTCGTTACCACTTATCATTTATATACCTTAAATGGAGCAGTCTTTTCCTGATAGCTGTCGTAGTCCTTTAGGAACTCCTCAAGCCTTGGTTCAATCTCATCAGACTTGATAATCCAGAACTGAGCACCTACTGCTTTAGCCTTCTCAATCTCTTGGTTGTCATCTGAGGATGATATAATACCAATTACAACACCATTGCCGTAGTCTGTATTTATCTTGCGAATCATTTCAATCCCATCAAAGGATGAACCTATTATGTTTAAATCTACAAAAACACACTCTGGGCGTTCTTCTACTGGTCCTTCTGTAAACCAGCGCTTGAATAATTTGTCTGCCTCATCTGAGGAGTTTAGAGCTTCAAGAGATAGCGTCATATCTAGAAGACTACAAGCGTCTTCAAATACGAGGTGAAAGAGGTCTTCGTCATCTATAAGTAGTATGGAGTCAATCATTTTAGTTGTATAGTTATTTTAGTTCCTTGTTCTGTTTTCTGAGCAGCAATACTGAATTTGTGTTCTTCTATAATAGCAACACATATATTTAAACCTAATCCAGTACCGTTTTCTTCGTCTTCACCTCTTGTGTAAGGCTGAGAGTATTTATTAAAATCCTCTTGACTCATTCCTCTACCATTATCTTCTATGACTAGAGTGTGCTCATCATCCATATATATGGATACTTTTTTTGTGGAACTATCGTTGTACTTTAAACCATTACGGATTAGGTTATCTATGGCGGTACAGAACAACGCTTCATTAACTTCGTATTCTACTAATTCTTTTAACTCTACTTGTTTAATATAGGATGTAGAAGAGAGGTAGCTGTGTAGCACCTCCTTTAGGTTTACTACATTTTTTTCTAGCTGTGTGTCTTTCTTTACAAGGTTGGTGAACTCCTTAACACCTTTGTATACCTTCTGTGTATGTATCAGTCCTTCGCTAATCATTTTAAGCGGTGCGGATATCTTTAACTCTTTAATATTCTCCTCTGTTAACCTGCGTTTTAAGGAGCTTAAACCTCTTGGTATATATGTGTTTATACCTGAGTGCATATCGTGCCTTAGAATCTTTGCTGCGTGCTCTAGGTAGCTGTTCTTCTTGTGTATCTCCATCTCAATAACCTTCTTATCGGTTATGTCGTTAGCTATCTTTAGAACACGGTATACCTCTCCGTAAGGGTTCTTGATAGGGTTGTAGTTTCCTTGTATCCAGAATTCCCTGTAGTGCTTGCCTACGCGCTTAAACTCACCAGACCTTACAAAGCCTTGCTTTAACTTAAGCCAGAAGCTTTTATACTCCTCATCATCCATTGTCGCTGGTAAAAACATTCTATGACTCTTACCTATAATCTCTTCCTTTTTATAACCTGTGACATCACAGAATACATCGTTACAGGATATTATAGTTCCGTCTAACTCAAACTCTACAAGAGCGTTAGACTTATTGATAGCTGATAAAGTATCGTCAATAGATTGGAACTTGTAGCGAACCTTACGGATAAACTCTACAATCACAAAGAAGAAGAATGGCATAAAAATGATAACGGATATCCACCCTATAAATACACTGGTTCTTGTTAAATCTGCGTATCCTATTACTAAAGCTGTCTGATATGCAAAGAATCCCAGCATTACAAGTACTGAGATTGCTAGTGATACCTGAGAAGCTTTAGATAGCTTCATTAGTCATTCTTGTTTTTACGAAGGTAGTACCATCGTTGGGCTGTATAGCCAATAGAAATTAATAGGAGTGACAGCTTTAAAACTGTTTCAACTTGGGACATAGAAATACTTAGGGTTGCGGCATTTAATAACAGTACCTTGATGTCGGTTTCGCTCATTACCATTTTACTTTATTAGCCCAGTAGGCTGCACTTAATACTCCTTTTGCTATATTCTTTGCGTGACGAGCTTTGAATGACTTACGTTTTGCTTTCATCTTTGCAGACTCACCCTCTTTAGGTTTACCAGCTGTAGACGCGCCTTGTTCTCCGAAGCGAATAGTTTTAATGATATCACCAACTTTAGCCACAACAATGTGAGACTTCTTAGGATGGCTAGG
>Ga0209482_1001091_pt1 | contig 20205 bp, 24 predicted proteins | sample CoawatmetaG10DNA_FD_187512 | JGI IMG/M metagenome (GOLD analysis project Ga0209482, IMG submission 187512) | Marine microbial communities from the West Antarctic Peninsula - Coastal water metaG104-DNA (SPAdes) (version 2) | ecosystem: Environmental > Aquatic > Marine > Coastal ...
ATCTTTGGTATGACTCAACCGCGAATGTTTTAAAGTATTACGCAGGCAGTGCTTGGGCTGCTATTAGTGCTGGCATTGCTGCTGTTGTGGATGATACATCACCTCAACTTGGCGGTGCTTTAGACGGGCAAAACAACAATATGACCAATGTGGGAACCATATCAGGTGCGAACCTACAACTAGACTTTGGGAGTTTATAGGAATGAGTAAATTATTACAGTTACGCGGTGGAACAACTTCACAGCATAGCTCGTTTACGGGCGCAATAAGAGAAACCACTGTTGATACAACTAAAGACACTTTGGTTGTGCATGATGGTTCAACGGCTGGCGGTTTTCCATTGGCGCGTGAATCTGATTTGACTACTACCACTGCAACGGCAGCAGCAGCTTTACCAAAGGCAGGAGGCGTAGTCACAGGGCTTGTGAATATGTCTGACCAGATCGTCCAGCGTCCCGTAATTAAAGACTACGCTGAGACTAAGGTAGCAATGGCTGCCAATGACGTAGACCTCGCATTAGGCAACGTACAAACCAAGACCATATCTGGTGCGCAGACACTGACTTTCTCTAACCCCCCAGCAAGCGGTTCAGCGGGTTCATTCACGCTAATCCTAACTAACGGTGGTAGTGCGACAGTCACATGGCCTACAAGCGTAGATTGGCCTGCTGCTACTGCACCTACCTTAACTGCGTCTGGCGTGGATGTACTATTCTTCACAACGATAGATGGCGGGACGATCTGGTATGGAACTGCTGTTGTCGGAATGGGCTAAACTATGACTATCGAAAGAAAGGTGGGCATGGGTATAGCTGGGCAGCCTAGTGGCGGTGCGGCTAATGTTGCTGATGTGTTTAGTACGTATTTGTATACGGGTAATGGCTCAACTCAGACTATCAACAACGGCATAGACCTTGCTGGTGAAGGTGGCATGGTATGGATTAAAGATAGGACTGCAAGTAAGCAACACACCTTACTTACTACGGATATATCGTTACCCTCTAACTCTTACTACCCTATAAACTTTCTAGCAACAAACTCTAGTGGTGCTATGCAGGATATATACGGTGGAGGTGGGACTGGGCCTTGGGCGAGTAGTTTTCTTTCTGATGGTTTCTCTTTGTATAACAATGCAAATTACAACACAGCAAGTGACGACTACGCCTCATGGACATTCCGCAAGGCTCCTAAGTTCTTTGACGTAGTGACCTATACGGGTTCTGGTAGTGCCAGATCAATAGCACATAATCTTGGAGCTGCTCCAGCATTCATTATGGTAAAAAGGACTTCTTCTTCTGCTGGCTGGGCGGTCTACCATAAAGATAATGGCTCTGCTAAATATATGTTAATGGATGCTGGGGCAGCTTTAACCGAAACAACTGAATATACTGCCGCAGGTGACCATTGGAACGGGACAACCCCAAGTGATACAACATTTAGTTTAGGGGGTCACTATGAGGTGAATTACCTCAACAACGAATACGTAGCCTACCTATTCGCTGACAACTCAGCCGAAGATGCTGATGACCAGATGATTAAGTGTGGGAGTTATACGGGTGCAGGCGCACACTTAAATATAAATTTAGGTTGGGAACCACAGTTTGTACTAATTAAATGTACATCACACTCCGCAAACTGGGTAATGTTTGACAACATGCGTGGCCTTCCTGTGGATGGTAACGCAAAAGATTTAAGACCAAACGCCACTGATACAGAAGGAGATAATTCCGCAATAGGAATCACAAGTACAGGATTTCTAGCTCGTAATGGAGTAGATGGGCAAATAAACGCTAATGGTAGAGCTTACATCTACATGGCTATTCGTGCGCCTATGATGAAAGAACCTAGTGCTGGTACTGAGGTGTTTGCTGTTGACAATATTACATCATCCACCTCTCAATCCACTTCCACATTCCCTGTAGATTTTGCTATAGCAACATCTGGCACACATTATGCTATGTCTAGGCTTACTGGAACAAATGTAATGGCTACTAATAGTACTGGCGCAGAGTTCGACTGGGGTGGTGGCAGACCTGAGTTTGATCATATGGATGGCATCTCACTATCAGCTAATATGAACGGGTATCTGGTTCACATGTTCAAACGAGCAAAAGGATTCTTTGATGTTGTAGCTTATTCTGGAAATTCTGTGGCTGGTCATCAGATTTCGCACAGCTTGGGTGTAGCACCTGAAATGATATGGGCTAAATGTAGATCAACTGGAGGAGGTGCATATTATTGGCAGGTATACCACTCGGCAGTTGGTGATACACATACAATGAGATTAAACGAAGCTAACACTCCAGCGGCACTCTCTATGTTTAATAACATCACCACAACATCATTCAAGTTAGATAATTGGGCTAACACTAACGAATCAGGGGAAACTTATATAGCGTACCTATTCGCCACTATAGCTGGAATATCTAAAGTCGGCTCATACACTGGCAACGGTTCAAGCCAAACCATCAACTGTGGCTTCGCAGCAGGTGCTAGGTTCATCCTAATCAAACGTACAGACACTACAGGTGATTGGTACGTATGGGATACAGCTCGCGGCATTGTCGCTGGTAACGACCCACATATAAGCCTAAACACTACAGCAGCACAAGTCAGTGATGACTCAATAGACCCAGATAGCTCAGGGTTTAGTGTGAATCAGATTAGTGCAACAAACATCAACGTGTCTAGTGGCACATATATTTACTTAGCAATCGCATAGGACTATCAACTATGAACTACAGAAACAAAACAACTGGAGCTATTAGCACTCAAGGCGAGATTCGCCAAGCTAATAAGCACCGTTCATTCCCACGAGTATGGGATGCAGACGTTTGTACACTACTGGACATTGACCCAATTCTAGCAGTGCCTAAGCCCTCTTCTACTTCACTACAGGCAGTTAATGCTAACGGTGCAGTGCAAGATAGTCTAGGCAACTGGGTGGAAGCATGGAGTGTTGTAGACGCATTTAGCGACACTACCAATGACGAAGGTGTAACAACCTCTAAAGCTGATAACGAAGCAGCTTATACAGCGTCATTAGATGCTACAGCAGCCGCTAGTGTTCGTGCTGAACGTGATGCACTTATCAAAGCGACCGACTTCTACGCGCTATCTGATGTGGTAATAGCCACAGAAATGACTACATACCGACAGGCGCTTAGGGATATTACGACTCAAGCTGGATTCCCGAATGAAATAACATGGCCTGTAGCACCATAAGGAATAATAATGCCACTATTACCGTTAGACATACCAGCAGGCATTTACCGCAACGGGACTGACTTACAATCTCAGGGCCGCTGGCGTGACAGTAACTTAGTGCGATGGCATGACGGAACGATGCAGCCTATTCAGGGCTGGCGTGTACGCGCAGACACAGCTACAGCAGATATTCCACGCTCACTAAAGATCTGGCTAGATAATAGTAGTAATCGATGGATTGCCGCTGGGACGTTCAGAAAGCTATACATGTATGACGATGACAGTGCGCTGTTTGATATTACGCCTACAGGCCTTACTCCAGGATCTGAAACGGCTGTCGACTCAACCTCATACGGTGGTGGTGGCTATGGTGAAGATCCATATGGTGAGCCAAGGCCAGAAAGCACGTTAGGTGTATTTGCTACGACATGGTCATTAGATACATGGGGTGAGTACCTACTAGCCTGTTCTAACGCTGATGGCAAGATCTACGAGTGGCGGTTAAGCACAGGAACGATAGCAGCGCCTGTTACTAACGCGCCTACTGGTAACGTATCGATGATGGTAACAGATGAACGGTTCGTATTCGCACTAGGTGCTGGCGGTAATCCACGCAAGATTCAATGGTCTGACCGTGAGAATAATACGGTATGGACTGCTGCAGCAACTAACGAAGCGGGTAGCATTGAGTTGCAAACATCTGGTGTAATTCAGTGTGGTGTACGAGTACAGAACCAAGCATTGATTCTAACGACCACAGACGCGCATACAGCGACTTACTCAGGCCCACCGTATGTTTATGGTGTAGAGCGTGTTGGAACCTCCTGCGGCAGTGTAAGCCAGCAAGGGGTAGCTGTAGTAGATATGGGTGCAGTCTGGATGGGTCGGGAATCATTCTTTGTTTATTCTGGCGGTACAGTTCAAGAATTAAGCAGTGATGTTTCTGACTACATTTACAGTGACATTAACGTGGCTCAAATGAGCAAGATTGTTGCCGTATCCAATGCAAAGTTTAGTGAGATACGATGGTTCTATCCTTCTGCTGAATCTGTTGAAAATGATAGCTACGTTTCCTTTAATTACCAAGAGAATACATGGTCTATCGGTAAACTTGCCCGTACTGCGGCTGCTGACGCTGGGGTGTACCGTTATCCAATCTATGCCAACCCAACTGACAAGAAGTTGTATGAGCATGAGGTAGGCTTTAACTATGATGCACTAACACCATACGCAGAGACAGGCCCAATCATGCTAGGCGTGGGCGATAACGTAATGAGCATTACCCAGCTTATACCCGATGAGCGTAACCAAGGTGATGTTAAGGCCACACTAAAGACTAGATTCTATCCTAACGACACTGAGCGTACCTACGGGCCGTATACGATGACTAGCCCAGTCTCACTAAGGCTAACTGGGAGACAGATCAGACTGCGCATAGACACGGTTGTAGAGGGTGATTGGCGTGTAGGCATTAACCGACTTGAGGTGAAAGCTGGGGGCAACCGTTGAGTATTCAGCAGAACCCACCTAAACCCCTTGGTAATAGTTGGGATAACTACGCACAACGCCTGGGTGCTTACCTAGTTGAGGTCAGGTCACAGCTACGCCATAAGGTCACAGGTGAGTCAGCAGCGGAGGACGGTATAATCCTATGGGATCGTTCAGGTTATCCAGTGGTGTCTATCAACGGTGCTTTTGTTGGGATTGCGCTGACTTCAGGCTTTACTGTATCCACATTACCTAACGGGATATTGGGTCAAAGAGCCTATGTAACTGACGCATCATCACCCACTTTTGGATCTGCGGTATCAGGTGGTGGCGCTGTTGTAATCCCTGTTTTTAGAAACGCTACAGCATGGATTGTTGGTTAATATGACAGAGCTAGATAGATGTAGGAAATGGATAGAGGACGCACTTGATTACAGTGGCGGTACACATACATTTGAGGATGTCAAACGTGGTATAATCGAGGGCAAATCACAGCTCTGGCCTGCTGCTAATTCCTGCATAGTTACAGAGATAACGAAGCACCCACAAAAGAAGGTTTTACACATCTTTTTAGGTGGTGGAAGTTTAGAAGAAATTAAGAGTATGCAGCCTGACGTAATAGCATGGGCTAAGGCGCAGGATTGTGAAAGTTTAACAATGACAGGCCGTAAAGGTTGGTCAAAAGCATTAGCAGATATTGGCTGGAAGTCTCAGTTAGTGTTACTAGAGAAGAGGTTTTAAGCATGTCTAAAGGTGGCACTACTACACAAGGATCAACTACTGAGATACCTCAGTGGGTTCAGGATGCTGGTAAAGAGCAATACTCTACAGGTAAGGAACTGGGTCAAATTGGCTACACACCTTATTACGGTGCTGATGTTGCCGCATTCAACCCTATGCAGGAAAGTGCATTTAGGGCTACTGGATCTGCTGCCGATGCGTTTGGTATAGGGCCAGCTGGAACGGTTCCTACAGGCGCTACCTTTGGGCCTCACTCACCCACATGGGCTACAGATGGCATTCAAACGCCTACAGACTACGCAGGAGGCGTGCAAGGCTACTCAGGCATGCCAATGTATAGCAAAGCGCTAGAGAAGCTAGGAACGCAAGCTCCAGCCCAGAAACGAGCCTTAGAGCGTCAGTTCATTGATCCGACTACAGGATTAACGCCAGAAGGTCGTGACATTCAAGACATTAACGGCCTATACAATGAAGCTTTTGGTCGTAATGTCGGCCTTGATGGTCTAGGTGCGTACCTACCATTAGTTCAGCAAGGCATGGGTAAGAATGATCTTCGTAGTATTTTATATAACAGCGATGAAGCTAAAGCACTAGGTAAAACATCATACAATGTACCGATTGAAACGGGCGTTGAAGGTGGTTTATTAAGTGGGGATGCTTACAAAAAACCGATTAACCTTGAAGATTATAGATCACAGTTAAACGCGGCTTATATGGCGCAGTTTGGTCGTGAGTTAGGCCAAGAAGGTTTAGACTTCTATGGTCAGCAAATGTATAACGGTAAGGATTGGAATCAAATCCTAGCTGAGATAACTAATAGCGCAGAAGGTTTGGCGTACATTACCCCAGCAGAGCAGGCTATTTTAGATGCGAAGTCTGCTAGTGCCACTAAAACTGTAGCTGATGTTGCTGCTACAACCGTAACTGTAGATGGTACTGGTGATACATCTGTTGCAGACGCAGCAGCGGCAAAAGCAATCGCAGATGCTAAAGTTATCTCAGACGCAGCAGCGGCAAAAGTAATCTCAGATGCCAAGATAGCAGCAGATTTAAAAGCATCATTAGCAGCAGCAGCTACAGAAGCTGAAAAACAAGCGGCAATACAGGCAGCAGCAGATGCAAAAGCAATCGCAGACGCAGCCGCAGCCAAAGTGATAGCAGATGCTAAAACAGCAGCAGACGCAGCAGCAGCTAAAATTGAAGCTGATAGGTTGGCTGCTCTAGCAGTGACGAATGGAACACAGACTATTGGTGGCCTTTTAACTGATACTAATATGTCTACTGATACTATAAGTGCTTTTGATGCCTTTGGTTCTGAGATAGACACGCTCAATAAAGCGTACATGCAGGAAATGGGCCGACCAGTTGGTGAGGAAGGTTTATTATTTTATGGACAGCAACTTAAAGACGGTACTGATATATCTAGTATTATTGCAGACCTTGCGTACAGTGGTGAAGGGCAGGCGTACATCACCCCAGCAGAGCAGGCAGCTATTGATCAGGCAGCTATTGACGCACAATCAGTTAATACAGGTGGCTCTGGCGGTGATGAGTCCAATAATAATACCTTTACGGCTGACAGCGGAGAGTTCGGGACTAGCTTCGAGGGCTTAGGTACTGGCTTAGGCGAGTTAATTTATGGCGCAGAGAATCAAAACAACAACCTTAGTTTAGCCCAGCAGTACGCTTTATACGGTGCTGGACAGGCTGGTAATACTGGTGGACTTGATATGTACGATCAGGCAGTTGCTTTAGATGGCGCAGCACAACAGTATGCTCTCATGAATGATACGGAAGCCCTAAAAGGTATTATTGCAAATACAACTGGGACGTATTTAGATGATTATACAATTGCAGGTATAGCTAGTGACATAGTTAGCGGTGGCTCGTTAAGTAATGCGCTTGGATTTGGCTCAAGCCCTGTTGTGAGTGAGTTATCTAATGCCAATGTTATACCAGCGGGTCAGACTGTATCTCAAGCAACAACCACACCATATAACGGGATGGATAATGTGAGCCTTGATTATTTTAGTGGCCCATTAGGCAGTGACGCTGGATTTACCGCTAAGTATAGTTCTAATGGACGATCAGGCTATGGACTACTTGGCGGGTTGTAAATATATTAATTTTTTTACGCCTATAGATGTTAGTACACAGACTTTTATTGCGTAACTAGAGTAGCATTTGAGGATAGGATAATGGCAGCAGCATCAGCAGGGCAACCAGTATATCAAGCTGGCACAGGTATCGGGCAAGCAGCACCGACACCTAACCAAAACATTTACCAGCAGGCCCAACAAGGTCTAGCTAGGGCTAACCAAGCGACCACAGCAGGCACTACTTTTAGCCCTATGGCTATTACAGCGCCTACTGCTACGACTATGGATAAGTATAAGAACCCATACGAGACAGGGGTTATAGATCAGAACCTAGCTGATATTGAACGCTCACGCCTATTAGCCCAGAACCAGATGGGGGCTTCCGCTACAGCAGCTAACGCCTTTGGTGGTGCTCGGCATGGGATTGCACAGTCTGAGTCTAACTTAGGGTTTGCAGACCGAGCAGCAGCTATGTCAGGGCAGCTTAGACAGCAGGGTTACGCTCAGTCACAGCAAATGGCTAGGCAAGCTCAGATGGCTAATCAGCAGGCTCAGATGGCAGGACAGCAGCAGCGCATGGGATCAGCCAACCAGTTAGGCAATTTAGCTAACATGGGCTTCGGTATGGGTCAGCAGATGAATGCTCAGATGCAGAATCAAGGCTTACAACAGCAAGCAGTTCAGCAGGCCGTTATTGATGCCGCCAAGCAGCGTTATGAAGGTTACACATCAGCACCACAAGGCGCATTGAATATGCCATTAACCGCACTAGGCGCGGCCCCGTATAACACCAACGCAAGCCAAACGTCTAATTATAGCCCTGGTTTATTTGACTACCTAACGCTTGGCGCAACTAATGCTGCTGGCATTAAGAAAGCGTTTTTCTAAAAGGAGATAATAATGGGCTTACTAGATAATATCGGCGCTTTCTTGAGTGATGAAGAAAATCAGCTAAATTTAGCCTCTGGCTTTAATAACATGAGTGGCAATCCTAACGCTGGCAATATTCAAGCTGGGATCAACCAGCGCCTTAAAGGTATTGGTGATAACCGTAGGTTAAAGGCTGCTCAGGATTTAGCCACAAGTCAGGCAACAGGTCAGCGTAATCGAACTGTGGAAATGTTAATAGGTAAAGGTGGGAAGTATGCAGAGTTAGGTAGGCAATTAAAAAATCAACAAATTTCTCCTACAGAAGCTATGGCTTTTGCTAAAAAACTATATGCTGATGAAATTGCTCAAGGCAACAAAGAACCTTCTGTAACTTACAGTATGCTTCCATTTGCCGAAGTTATGGCCCGTGGGTTAGACCCATCAATTCCGCATCAGATAAGTAGTAATGGTAAGGTTATGCCAGTTAATAGTGGCAGTAGTGGGCCTAACATTGACATTACAAATAATGCTGCTCCAGGACCAGCCGATGTAGGTACAAATGACTTCTTTAAGAAGTTACAAACAGGTGCTGCCACTTCTATAAACACAACTGCTGACACCTATACTGCAGCCAGAGAGGGAATGAACCAAGTTGAAACACTCATACAGCTTGGCGCTGTAATGGACGACCAGGTTAGTGTCCCAGCGTGGGCTAGAGATATGATTCCAGAAGGAATTAGTACAAGCGTAGACGCATATCGGTCAATAGCCTATGGCGTTGCTCAAAGTATGCGCGTTAAGGGTTCTGGCCCCATGACCGACAAAGACTTTAATATTCTAGTAAGTCGTGCGGGTAGTGCAAGCATGGACTCAGATGCTAGGCAAGTCATTCAGTCTGGATTACGCCAAGCCGCTCAAAGAAAGCTAGATATGGCAAATGCTGCAGATGACTTTAGGCTTAACCCAACAGAAGAAGCTAAGAATATATACGCTGAAAAAGTTAAAGAAATAAAGAATAGGCCTTTATTCTCAGCCGAGCAAAGGGCGTACTTAGAATCATTAAGCCCTGCAAAAGACCCTGGCGATTTAACGACTAATGCAAGAACGTATTTTGATACGCTTCCTAAATCGCGCCAAACAAGCTTTTTGCTTATGAGCCCTGAAAGACAACAGGCATTTTCTGATGCGTGGATCAAAGAACAAACGGAATAATAATCATGGCAACTCTTGAAGAGATGTGGGCAGAGGAAGAGGCGAATACTCCTCTAACGACTACCCAGATGTGGCAGAAAGAAGATGAAGCTGTAAATGACCAGGGAACTATCAGTAAGATAGTCGACACTGTTACTAGTGCTGCTGGATCTGCCGCTGATTGGGTTACTGGCTCTAATGTAGAAGCTGAGATACCTAAATTAAGCGACATCGGTATTGGCAAGTTGGCAACCAGTAAGGCTGGTAAGGCTGCCATTATGGGCGTTCTTGCTTCGTCATCCGATGATGATAGGATCAAAAAAGCCTTCCAGCAAGCTATACCTGACGCTCAGTTTAGCCAGGATAGTTTTGGCAACCTGGTCGTTACAGCAGCGACCACTAGGGACGATAAGGGCCAGCCAAAGACTTGGGAAAGGTTTTATCCAAACCCATCAGGTGCGGACCTAGCCACGGGATATAACGTAGCTAATATTGCGTCACTAGCGGCCCCTGTTGCTAAACTTGTTGGAGGCGCTGGCTACACTGCTGCTGCCGTTACTGGCGCTGTAGAGGGCGGGTTATTAGAAGCGTTCTCATCAGCACTAGCTAACGATAAATATAAGGTCATGGAGGTTCCACTAGGGACGCTTGGCGGTCTTGCAAGTAAGCCTTTGGTCGATGTTGCTGGGTTCGTTTTTAGTAAAATTAAGAACATATTAAGCAGAAGCGGAAGTGCTGAAATGCCCACAGGCAAAGCCGTAGCAGAAATAGAGAAAGTGTTAGTCGATGAGGGATTTAACCCTGACGAAGTAATGGATGATGTCTACAAGGCAATGAACAAAGACATTAGTGGCGGGGCTATTCCTGAACAGTCAGCAAGGTATCAGACCGCTCAAAACTTACCAGAGCCAGTACCCATGACCCCAGGGGATGTGTCTGGTGATCGATCTAGGCAGTTATTAGAAGATGCGATTGAATCAGGCAGATTTGGTTCTAGTGCAGAAAGAGAGATGGCCGCTACTAGAAATGCTCAAAACGTAGCGGTTGCAGGCAACTTAGGTGCGATACAACAGCAAATGGCTGGACCTGATGGTCAGGTCATTGACAGAAGGGCAGGCGGTGCAACAGCACAACAAGAGCTAGTGTCTGCAAAGGCTGAACAAGGTGATGCTAGGGATCTGGCTTATGAGTCAGCTAGGGCTGGTAGTGCTTACCTTCACCCACAGTCGGGTCAATCAGTGGTTGTCGATATATTAGCAAGCCTAGAGGGTAAAGTAAGCGACATTAACGCTCCGTTAGCATTCCGGTTATTCAATGAAAAGCTGGCTCCACTAATGCAAGAGGGTAGGTCATTAAGTGATATATTTTCTGCCAGGCAGATACTCTCAAAACACGCTAATCAAGCTGGTCCAGAAGGATTCGCTGCTGCTGAAATGAACCGTCAGTTAGATGTCCACTTGATAGATCAAGCTAACGACATGATGCTTCATGGTGATCCAGCTACTGTATCGTCATGGCTGGACGCTATAACCCAGCATAAAGACTTTATGAGGAAGTGGGAAACAGAGGGCGTTCTAAAGAAATTAACAACTGCAGGCATCAGGGACGGTGAAGTCGTTCTTAATGTTGCTCCAGAAGATGCTGCCAACGCTATATTTGGTGTGGCGCTAAACCCGAATAAGACAAACATGTCACGCGACCTAATCACGCTAAAGAAGAACCTATCGCCTGAAACGTGGAACCAATTACGCCAAGAGTTCTTTATTAAACTATCAGATCAAATGATATCTACGAATGGCAAGATTAACGGTGCTGCATTTACTAAGGCCTGGGCCAATATTAAGAAGAACAACACATTAGTAGGAACGCTATTCACAAAAGAAGAACGGGCAAATATTAATGCGCTATCCACAACCGCAATTAGGATTAGCTCTAGGGCGCAAAACTACTCAAATTCTGCTAACAGTTTATTTTCTGGGCTAAGAAGGTTTTTTGACACTATAGGCCCAACTCCGACAATGGTCACTTCTGGAAACATTCCTATTATTAAGCAAGTAAAAGATGCTGTAGGCCTGGGCCAGACATACGTTAAACCTGTAGGTAAGAAAACAAGCTTTATGAAGCAATTCCTAACTGGAGTGAGTGCAGTTACAACGGGACAGGAAGCGGTAGAAGGTGCTGGTAATTCGATATTTGGAGAGAATAAGTAATGTCACAAATGAAAGAAGACGACATCCAGGGCGCAGTCAAATCAGCTATTCAAGCTGCTATTGATTACGTTGATAGTGATATTCGAGATCAGCGTGAAAAGGCTCAGAAATACTTTGATGGCGCTGTGGACCTAGAGCATGAAGAGGGACGCTCTAAGGTTGTCTCTACTAAAGTGCGCGATGTTGTTCGTGGTGCAAAGCCCGGTTTAATGCGCGTGTTCTTGACTAACGATAAGTTCGTGGAGTTCACGCCTAAAGGCCCGGAAGATGTGGCTAACGCAGAGCAAGCAACGGCTTACACTCACTGGGTGTTTAACAAGGTTGGTGGGTATAACGTATTAAGTAATGCGATACATGACTCCTTGGTTAAAAAGGTTGGTCTGGTTAAGGTTTGGTGGAATACAGAGACTATTGCTGAATCCTACACCTATGAAAACTTGTCAGATGAAGAAGTTCAAGTTTTAGTTTCAGATGATGAGGTTGAAGTTGTTGAACACGCGCAAGAAATATCTATGGAGATGGACCAATTCGGAATGGAAGCCCCGATTAATGTACACAGTATGGTCATCTCTCATAAGCGAGAAGAGGGCGAAATGGTGGTTGAGGGAATACCCCCAGAAGAGTTCTTTATTGACGGCAGTGCTAAATCAATTGATGACGCTTATATTGTTTGTCATAAGTCAGAAAAGTACGCAGGCGATCTAGTAGCAATGGGATTTGACCAGGATGTTATTGATGGCTTGGCAGGTTCAGGTGACGATTCCAGTGGCGATGAAGAACAGATATTGCGCTTCGGTGAGAGCGTAGACTCAGAAGAAGATATTGTTAATGACCCCTCTATGCGCCTGGTTGTTGTTACAGAGGCATATATACGTATGGACATTGAGGGTGATGGCGTACCAACCCTTCATAAGTTTCTATGTGGCGGCACTAACTACGAGATATTAGAGCAAGAGCCTTGGGACAGAGTTCCCTTTGCGGATTTCCATGTGGACCCAGAGCCACACGCATTCTATGGGCGCTCGCTCGCTGAATTGGTAATGAACGATCAGGATACGACTACAAGTGTACTTCGTGGAATCCTAGACAACGTAGCATTGACCAACACCCCTCGCCTAGAAGTTAACGAAGATCTAGTAGAGATGGATGACGTGCTAAACAACGAAATTGGTGCAATCATTCGTTCAGAGCAAATAGGGTCAGTAAACCCTCTTGTAGTACCTTTTGTAGCAGGGGCAACCCTACCAGCCCTCCAATACCTCGATATGCTTGTAGAGGAGAAAACAGGCATCTCTAAGATGAGTATGGGGCTTAACGCTGATGCTCTACAGAACACCACAGCGACAGGCGCAGCACTGACCGCACAAGCCAGTGCAGGACACGTTGAAGTGATGGCTAGAAACCTCGCTGAGGGCATGAAGCGGTTATTCCAGCTAATGTTACATGTTGCTGTTAAAAACTCTCCTGACGAGCAGATGATGCGCCTCAACGGTGAATTTATACCAGTAGACCCAAGTGTTTGGGATATTGATATGGATATGGAGATTAACGTGGGCCTTGGTACTGGCAAAGAGGACGTTAAAGCTGCCGCACTAATGCAAACTTTCCAAACTCAGCAGCAGATATGGCAAACCTACGGGGCGCAAAATGGCTTAGTTTCAATGACTCAAATGCGAAACACATTGTCGGATATGTTGGCTTTAAGCGGTCTTAAAAATGCTGACCGCTATTACGCCCCAATGACACCAGATAAAGAGCAGCAGTTAATTGCAGCACAGCAGCAGCAGGCAGCACAGGCTGGACAGCAGGGCGATCCAATGGCAGAAGCATTGATTCAGGCTGAAACGATCAAGGCCCAGGCCAAGTTGCAGGGCGATCAAATGCGTATGCAAGGTAAGATGCAGGGCGATCAAATTAAGATGCAATCTAGTATGCAAGTTAAGGCTGCTGAAATGCAATCTGCACAGGGTCGTGAACTACAAGAGCTACAGCTTAAATACCGTGAATTACAAGCTGGCGATGACCTAAACCGCGACAAGATGAACCAAGAACTACTCATTGAGGCGGCTAAAATCTTAGGCCAATACGGTACTGCGGTAGACGTTGAGCGTGTACGCGCCATGCAAGCGGCCCCTCGGATGGGTAATATTCAATGATTTTGAAATCTCAGGCTTTAAAATTGTTAGCCGATGATACTTTTGTTGCTGTATTTGCTAGTGTACGAGCAGAACAGGTTAAAAAGTTCTTACAATCTAGTAAATCCGATTCGGAAGCTAGAGAAGATGCTCACGCTATTACGCGGGCATTAAACGAGTTCGAAGCTACTCTCAAACGTGTAATCACGAATGAGGATATGCGAGACAAGCGCAGCAAATAAAGGATAGCACCGTGGAAACGACTAACCAAAGCATTGAAAGTGCAGTTGAGGCGCTAATGGCTCCAGTAGAGTCAGAAACAGCCGAAGTAGAAACTACCGAAACCGAAGTCGCAGAGGTTGAAGAAGCGGAGGTTGAAGAAGCCGATTATGAAGAATCTGAAGATGATGCAGAAGATGCAGAAGATGAAGATGAAGATGACGGTGAAGAAGAATATGCAGCAGATGAAGATCAAGCCGATCAAGCAGAACCTAATACCTTTTCCATTAAAGTTGATGGTCAAGATGTATCAGTAAGTCTAGATGATCTAAAGCGAGACTATTCGGGCCAGCAATATATTCAGAAGGGCATGAAGCAAGCAGCCGAGCAGCGCAAGCAGGCAGAAGAGGCTTATAACGGGCTAAATCAGCAGCGTGAGCAGCTAGACACACTACTTAGACAGGTACAAACACAGGGCGTTATACAACAACCCACTCCACCCACTAGAGAACTACTGGCAGATGACCCGCTTGGGTACATTGAGGCAGAAGCTACTTACCGTGAAGAGATGGGCAAGTTTCAAGCGCAGAGGCATCAACTAGTACAGCAGGGTCAAGCACAAGCAGCAGCGCAAGGACAGGCTAATAAAGCCAACTTGCAGCAGCAAATGGCAGAACTTACTAAAGCTATTCCTGACTTCGCAGATGCTAAAAAAGCACCGAGGTTAAAAGAGAATTTAGTTAAACAAGGCGCGGTCGAAGGGTATTCGTCAGAAGAAATGGGCGCAATAACGGATCACCGAGCTTTTAAAGTTCTACGAAAAGCAATGCTATACGACCAAATAATGGTAGGAACGAGCGATGTGCAAGCAAAGCTCAAAAAAGCCCGCCCATTAATGAAAGCTGGCACTAAAAAGCAACCTGATTCTGCTAAGAAAGCGCAAGGCAAGCTAATGTCAAAGTTGAAGAAATCAGGCAGCGCGCACGATGCTGCTGCATTGCTATTCAATAGTTAACTTTATTTAAATCAATCATTTAGGAAGAAATATCATGGCACAACCCGCAAACACATTTGACACATACGATTCTGTTGGTATACGCGAAGACCTTAGTAACGTCATCTATAACGTGTCTCCAGAAGAAACTCCTTTACTTAGCTCTATCGCCAAGGTGAGCGCAACCAACACACTACACGAATGGCAAACTGATGCAAATCGTGCAGCGATTGCAACGAATGCTCATATTGAAGGAAACGATACTGCTGGTGATGCAGTTACAGCCACAGCTAGGCTTGGAAACTACACCCAGATATTCAAGAACGCTTGTACTATATCAGGTACGGATGAAAGCGTTAAGAATGCTGGTCGTGGTAAAGAAATGTCTTACCAAATCGTGAAAATTGCCGCTGAACAAAAAACTGACATTGAGATGTCTTTGTTCGCTAACAACGCTCGCGTAGCTGGTAATGCTACTACTGCTCGCGAATTGGGTGGTTTAGGTTCATTCGTTAAGACCAACGTAACTAACGTAGGTAATGGCGGTTCTAACCCTACTGGTAACGGCACTAATGCTCGTACAGACGGAACTGCAACTGTATTTAGTCAAGCTGACTTTGATACTTGTATGCAGGAAATCTGGGCAGAAGGTGGAAAGCCAGATACTGTTTATTTGTCTACTTTCCAAATGAATAAGGCACTAGGCTTTACTGGTAACAACAACCAGCGTTCTACAGGCGCATCTGGCAAGGTTGAAAACTTGTTAAATGTTTATATGACGCCCTGGGGCAGTGTTACGTTTACGCCATCGCGCCATAATAGAGCCAAAGATGTGTGGATTATCCAGAAAGATAAGCTAGCACTTGCATCTTTACGTGCAATGAAGAACGAAGCGTTATCTAAAACAGGCGATAACGAGAAGCGTCAAATTCTGTGCGAATCCACTTTGGTTGTTCGTAACGAAAAGGCTCTTGGTCTTATCGCTGACTGTACAACATCTTAGGTCATAGTTTTAACTAGCTAAAGGGGGTGCTTCGGCACTCCTTTTTTTTAAGGAAGAATCATGGCTAAGATTTCCGAACAGTGGTACGAAGAAGATGGCAAGTTAATCCACGTTAAGCAGCAGGATTGGACACCTATGCTGGATCGCGCAGAAGAGTTACGACAGAACGGCAATGCTGATTTTGGTGACTCAAAGTTGGTGGGCGTAATAGACGCTGCACTAATAAGCGAATGGCTTAAAGAAGCGGGTATTGGTTGGGATGACCCAGCTATGGATGATGTAGTTAAGCGTAAGATGTTATCTGGCGACTTTGACAAGTTGCGAGTCTATAAAGGATCGTATTGATCTAGTTCAGCACATAGAAGGGTATTAATGCGATGGAAGCTGCACGTTTTGATAGGTTGGAAGCAAAGATAGATAAGTTAGCTGATGCGATGATAAAGCTGACCGAGCATTCTATAAAACTGGAGAATTTGGTCGATCACAACGTGGTTCAGGATAACCGCCTTAATCGCCATAGTGAAACCATCGATCAACATGCTATTAAGTTAGCAATGACTGCTAAAACCAGCAGCACTAATGAGTGGTTTGTTCGCATTCTGATCGCAGCTTTAGTGTCGAGTGTAGCGTTTATGTTGAGGAGTTAGATCATGGATCTAGAAAGCCTTAAACAATTCGCAACCGAGCGTCAGGGTCAGATTATTGACGCAGTTATTAAGCATGGCTCTCAGGCTAAAGCAGCTACAGCCCTTGGTATTAATCACCGGGGGTTAGAGCGCACATTGAAACGCGCCAAGGAACAAGCGGCCAGACAAGGTTGGTCGCCACAGCATAACTACGTTCATAGTGTACCCAGTACACATATCGTCAAAGGAGTCTCAACCTTCTACGATGAGGACGGCAACCCTATACGCCAATGGGTTAAGAGTGGTCTAAAGAAGGAGTCGCAAGAGGCTTCACTACAAGCCTTTGCTGATGCCTTAGCAGAAGATCTACCCAAGTATAAGTCATTACCTTACAAGCCCATTAAAGACCTCCCAGCGCAGCTTACGGCCTATGTTATTGGTGATGCCCATATAGGCATGAAGGTAACAAAAGAAAGGACTGGGGACTCTGATTGGAACCTTGAAACAGCAGAACGAGTTACCGTTGGGGCTGTAAAGAAACTTATAGATGCTTCTGGGCCTACAGAGGTCGGTGTGATGATTCAGTTGGGTGACTTTGGTCATGCAGACTCACTTCATAACACGACCTCATCAGGTCAGAATCATATGGACATGGATGGTGATTATGGTGACTCTGTAGCGGCTCAGGTTCGTGTGTATAGACGCTGCATAGATATGCTATTAGCCAACCATAATAAGGTCATAATAGTTCAGGTAAGGGGCAACCACGACAGCTCAACTTCTCGCTGCATGAACATCATGTTACAAGCATTCATGGCCTCAGAAAGTCGCTTAGAGGTGAGAGATAACGCCAGTAAGTGGCAGCATGTGGAGTGGGGTAATAACCTTTTGATCACCCATCATGGCGACCGTATGAAGCCTCAGAGAGCCTTTGAGCATATCGTAGGGTCATTATCTAAAGAGTGGGGTAGGTGTAATTTTAAGCACCTAATTATGGGGCATGTGCATCACCACAATAGTATCGAACTGGCAGGCATGGAGTGCGAGACATTCCAAGCTTTACCTGCGCCTGATGCGTGGCATTCTGATAGCGGATTTACGGGTGCAAAGCGCACCATGAGCGCCATTGTATACGATAAGCAGCATGGAGAGATTCAACGTCATAAGGTAGGAATAGGCCAACTAGAGGATGCAGCATAATGTTCAAACTTGGGCAAAATTCATTAAACAATCGTGCAGGCTGTGACCAAAGGTTATTAGACATAAGTGACTTGGCAATTAAAATTACTAATATTGATTTTGGCATCCCTAGCACTGGTGGCCTGCGCAGTACCGCAGATCAAGCCGCGTTGTTTACCGCTGGAAAGTCAAAGGCAGATGGACGCATCAATAAATCCTACCACCAATCAGGACGGGCTTTGGATGTGTACGCTTACGTTGACGGTAAAGCCTCATGGGAAAAAGAACATTTAGCAATTATAGCAGCGGCTATGCTTCAAGCGTCTTCCCAGTTGGGTCATAAGCTAAAGTGGGGCGGCTTGTGGAAAAGTTGGCAGGACTTCCCACATTTTGAGCTAAAGGATTAATTATGGGTTGGCTTTCGAGTTTATTAGGTGGTGGCAGCGTAGTAGAACCTATAGTAGCTGTGGGCAATATCATAGATCAGATATTCACCAGTGATGATGAACGTGAGCAAGCGGTTATCATTAAACAGCGATTGGCTATGCAACCCGCTTTACTCCAGGCTGAGATCAGCAAGGTTCAAGCAGGCCATAGATCAACATTCGTTGCAGGAGCTAGACCCTTTCTTATGTGGGTATGTGGATTCGGGTTCCTATTTGCATTTGTGATCAACCCTATTCTCCAATGGCTTGCACCAGAACTTGGTTCGCCTAAACTACCCCTAGAAGCAATGATGGAACTCACCCTCGCCATGCTAGGTTTAGCAGGATTACGAACAGTAGAAAAAGTTAAAGGTCTTTCTAGATAATTAACGGGGAATCTAGTCGCCCCATCTATCTTTATGTTTAATCGCTTCTGAATCTATCTTATCAGCGTAATCTCTTAATAGTTTTGTGATTCTGTGAGAACCTTCACCATAATCATTTGGAATACTATCTAAAACGGTTTGTCTAAGTAGGTCTTCTAATTTCATTATAAAAACATTACCTGCCTCACAGTTATGATTTTGGCAGAAATCACCCTCTCGCAATACAAAACCAATGGTAGGGTCTTCTGATCCTTCTACTCCAGTAAGCCCGCTAGTCAAATCAAAGTCAAAATCAGGATGTGTTGAACCGCATTCTGTACATTTTGGGAAAGTCATAGTCTATTCTTTCTTTTTGCCGCATCATTTAGTGCAGTCGTTACAAATTCAGCAAGTTTCTGGCCTTTAGAAGCGTTAACCCATGCTGCCTTTTCGTAGGGATAACAGCGCACAGTTAACACCGATGATTTAGTATCCTCTTTGCTGGCGTTGGTATTGCCAGTGCTTCCATGTTCATTCATAAATTATCCAAATATTTTGGCATCACAAACCCGTCTATTTCCCAAGGCATATCAACGTATGCCCACAAAAGGTTATTTTCAACAATAATTTCAATATGATAATCTTCCATTAACTCGACTTGCATATCAGTATTGGTGTCGAAATACACAACAAACCTAAACTCTGATGGGGCATCATCTTTGCCCATCTTGTATTCAATCATGTATCACCTCTACTTCTTTTTTAGCCCTAGCCACTTCAATGTCGGTAAGTTTTGCAGCAAATTCAGATGCCATTATTAAAGCGTGATTAAACTGTTCGTCTGTGTCTGCTGTAATACTTAGCTTTAAAGCCAGCACTAAAGCCTCATAGTCATTTGTTGGCTTATTCATGCGTCACCTCCTAATTGAACTGGTGCGAAAGCTAGGCAATCTTCACCATCCCAAAAAGCATCCTCACTAGCGTATGCAGTTACACAATCTTCATTAGCAACTAAAATATAATCCCACTCTGTTGATGTAATTATATTTACCATACAGCCACCGCCTGTATTTACTTCACTATAAGTTAATGTTCCATGCTTCATAATCTTGCTCCTAGTACCAAGTGCCGCTTGGTCGGTGTGGGCTAACTCAACCCATATACGTATTGTATATACAATTCAAATAGATGTAAAGGGTTAATAAAACAAAAGTCAACTCCCCCAAAGTAAAAAAAGGGGGGTCTGCGCGAACTCATATTATACTTAATCGGTTTGAAACCGAGAAAGTCCATCGATAAAAAATAATAAAATTCTTCAATGTAATTGGAGTTGTTCTGTTTGAAACAGAGAAAGTCCATTAGTGGAATCTAATACTGTGGCAGATCTTGTGGCATGACAAGGGCAATCTGTGGCAAATATAGGCGTTTATTATGCCACAACGAAAAAAGGCAA
>Ga0209482_1001092_pt1 | contig 20189 bp, 27 predicted proteins | sample CoawatmetaG10DNA_FD_187512 | JGI IMG/M metagenome (GOLD analysis project Ga0209482, IMG submission 187512) | Marine microbial communities from the West Antarctic Peninsula - Coastal water metaG104-DNA (SPAdes) (version 2) | ecosystem: Environmental > Aquatic > Marine > Coastal ...
TTTCTTCTTTGGTATAACCGGCAATAATCATATCATTAATATCTTTGTGTCTTATTGAGTCAGGCCAAATCACAATCCGTCTTCCCTGTTTCAATATCTTTTCAATCTGTTTACAAATCTCTTTGTTTCTTGGTTCATTATCAAATATAATTGTTAAGTCACCGTCAAAATTATTAAAGTCTGCCCCTGCCATTGCAATACAATTGTCAAGGAATAGGCTGTCTAACGGTCCTTCCACAACAAGAATAGGTTTACTCTTGTCTACCTTGTCCAGACCAAAAATCTTGTCGGCGTCCTCATCTAATTTGATGGTAATGTACTTGGGTTTCTCGTCACCAAATGCTCTTCCCTGATATGCGAATATCTCTCCTTTCTCATCCCTAAACGGAATCATCAACCTTGGATGATCTCCACCCAAGGAAGAAAATTTATTTTTTACTAGCGTATTCGTGAATTTGAAAAATGACGGGCATAAAAATAGATCGTCGGAGAATTCAGATAGTTTTCTCTCGCCAACCAGTCTTCTCGCCGGGTGGGTTGGTGATAATGATGATATGGATTGAAGAGACTTGAACACATTCTTCTTAAAAACTGGCGCATCAAATTTAAACTCCGGTTTGGGAACAGGAGAGTTTTTACCCCTGTATACACCCTCTTCTCTATATCGTTCTAGTATATAGTCATCATAAGTTTTTGAGTCTACATACTTGATTAGGTTTGCTAATGTTGCTCCGACACTACAGTTGTGACACTTGAAGAACAAATCAGCCTTTCTGCGAAAAACAAATCCTCTTGCTTTGGTGCGAGACTTCTGAGAGTCTCCACAGTATGGACAACGGAAGTTCCAAAGATTATCCCCCTTCTTCTTGAAAAGGGGGAGCATTGGACTTACAAGGTTTAGGTATTTTGTATCAATATAGGACATTCATTATAATAACAAACTATCATAGGATTGTCAAGAGAAATTCATAAATTTATGTAAAATAAATCCTGCAACAATAGAACACCCCATAAGAACATGTCTCCATTTCTCAAGGACGCCAATCCTACTGTTTAAGTCTTCTCTAATTTTTTGTATTTCTTTATTTTGATTATCGTGCTGTGCTGTAGCAGAAGTCATAATCTCTTTGGTGTTAGTGGTAACTCTAGAATGTAATTCTGATATCTGGCTAGAAATCTCAACTCTACGACTTTCTATGGATTCTTCTTGTCTTGAAAGTTTTTCTTCATGAACCGCAAGCATACGGTGAATGGAGTTGGAAACATCAGTCAATTTCTCAATCGCAATATCTAACCTATCGTGTATTTTCTTTTGATCTTCTAATTCTTTTTTGAGAATCTTGACCTCTGTTTCCAAATCTGCCATTGTATTAGTCTCCAAACTCATAATTGTACATTTCGATATCCTTCTTGTACCAACCATAAACTTTCATTGCGTCACTATAATCATAATATTTCCAATAAGGTTTGTGATCTGTCTTGTTTATATGCATTAGCGATTTCAATATAGGAATATCTATCTTATCAAAAATATATTCAACTTCCTCATTATAATTTTCAAATCTTGCTATGTAATCTACATCAGTTAAATATTCAGATTGGGGCGAATTAGATGCATCAATTTGTCCATCTTTTATCAAGCAATTGTTTAACCACTCTTTAAAAGAAATATCTTTTGGGGGCTTTCTTGCCCCCATATTATAAAAATAATTCGATAATTCCCTATCCCAAGGATTTCTTACAAATCCAAATTTAAAATATTCATCCCAATTCAATCCCAATTCTGAAAATATATTTTCCTTGATCCAAGAGGACTTAATATGCAGAGTTTCTTTCGACCAATCAGTAGTATCGGGCACTCCCGGCTTGGAATATCGCAAACCGTTTGAGGTCACCCGGATGCGGGAATCATTATTCTCAATATGTCTACCTATAGACATTGAGCCGGTTTTAAATACTCTAATAAAAATATATTTTTTATCATGTGAAATCGTCATGTATTGTATTAGTCTGTCTTTAACATTGACCAGACACCCCAAACGAGGATGCCGTAAAGAGCTACACTGGTTAGAGAAAGTCCTGCAAAAAGAACCAACGCCGCAGCGCCTGCGAGAATAAGTCCTTGATGACTAGAAGCTTCTTTAACTCTATCTGCGATATAATTACTCATTTAAATCTCCTTGTGTTAAATTTCTTTGCATAATTATTTCCAAATTTTAGTTTCAATAGGCATTTTTTTCTTTGCATGAAATAGGAAGTCATCTCTAATATGATGTTTTCTTCTGTTCACGCCTTCTTGATGATAACCCACACCCATCAACAATAAAGGTATATCTTCAAGCAGAGCCACTTTTTGGACTTTATCAGCGTTCATACATTGACAACATCCTGTTCTGTAACCAAGCAATGAGGCAGTTAAATTCAAATATCCTGCTGCAATACCAAGACTTGTGTGGATGTCTTTTGTTAAAAGTTCTAAATCTTCCCACTCACCACGATCTTCAAAATAACGAGTCTGTTCATTTCTTTTAACATTATCATCTTTCAAACGAGTGTTTGGTAAATGACGTTCAAAGAGAACTAACAAATTTGCAAGAACCTGTGTGTTTGTTTCATAACCAGATTCATGTTCTTTAGTCACAAATCCTCTTGTTTGCTCATGAATATCTTCAATAAGGTCACGATCCTCAATGAAATGAACTTTATAAAAAGCAACATTCTGTTTACTGGGACATTCTGTTACAGCACTCATCATGATCTTCATATCTTCATTTGGAATTTTTTTAGTTAAATCAAAATTTCTTTGGGTATGCTGACTTCTAATGATAGCCTTAGAAATTTCTTTATGAGTATGTTCCTGTAACATGATGTTTCCTCTATTTTCCGTCATCATTGTTTAAAATAGCAAGTTGTTCTAATGTCTTCAATCTATGGTCCAAACTGCTTATCTGTTCAGCAACATTAGGGTATTTCTTTTTCCATGCTTCTTCTTCTGCGAGTATCTTTATATTTAGTTTTCTTGCAGCCCAAGAAGATACTTGGTCTACCTTTCTGTAGAACCATATACCAAGTTTAGTTTCTGCAAACCAACTGTCAGCTGCATTGCCAAGAATACTTCCCGCTATTGCTGATATCATCCACAACCACATCTTAAACTCCTTTGTAAAACTTCTGAAGTTCACCGTAATTAATAATCTTCATCATGTAAAGCATATCATGCATGATTTGTTTTTTACCAAATAGTCTATGACACCGTTCCACTGAGGCTTCCATTTCTGTTAGTTCATAAAATGGAATGTCTCTCGCATGTGATATCGCATGATATTCCCACATATTATTCTGGTGGACTTACACAACAAGGACATGGATTATTTTCAGTACATTCACATACATCACAATTACAAAGTGGATTTACGCATTCTGAATTACCGCAATCTATTCCCGTCATTTTCTGGTTTCCTTAATTTCCAATAGACATGAGGATTAGTTTCACGATTAATAGTTATTGCTGGTGATTTTGGAGGATAATCTACCTCTGTATAACCAACATATTCCCATTCATAACCCTTATCCAGCAAATCTCTTGAGTGACTAATAAATTCATGTGATTCCCCGTAAACCAACGCAAGAAATCCAATTACAAAAACTTCAACCATTCTTATACCTCTTCATTTGCAGATGCTGGCCAACGACCAAACATCCTGACAGCCCAATATGCTGAATACATTTTAAATTTTGAAACTCTGGGATCAGATGATTTCATTCCCAACAAGAAAACTTTATCAGACAATGCTCTTGCCTTTTTCCATTTTGATTTATTCATAAGTTTAGAATAATAATATTTTCTCAATGTGGAATACAAATGATCATGAATAACCGCTGCTCTTGCGACATCCCACGGGGCAATAACAGCCCAAGCAATACGAGGGACAGATGCAAGGTCAGTTTTCATTCCTGCATCACAAGTAATTCTACCACGATCATCAATATTTGCTCCGACTTCGATTAAAATATTGATACTTGTCTCTGTAAGGTCTTTCGTCTTAAACGATAGACTTTTTTCCAGCACCCACGTATTGGGTGGTGTAAACTCCGCATGAATCTTATCGTTAAATTCCCCCATTGAAAATCTCCTTACCAGAACTTGAGTTTTTTTGCAAGTTTCTTTGCTTCTTTCTCTGCTGCTTTTGCGGCGTTAGCAGCAGCGTTGGCAGCTGCCTGTGCTGCTCTTTCAGCAGCATCTCTCTGTCTCTTCACTTCAGAAGCTGCTGCACGGGCAGCATTATCAGCAGCCCTTTGAATGGCAGCTGCTTGTCTTTTTGCTTCAGCAGCAGCTGCTGCTGCGGCTTGGGCTGCTTTTGCAGCTTCTTCTTCTGCTTTTTTTGCAGCAGCTTTAATTTCTGCGGCAGCTTTCACTGCTTGCTCATGAGCAATTCTTGCTGCTTCAGTTTTTGCAAGTTCCTCTGCGGCTTTCCTTGCTTGGTCAGCAGCTACCTTTGCTGCCTTTATTGCTTCCTCTGCCGCTTCTTCTGCTTCTTTTGCTGCTTGAGTTTTTGCGAGTGCTTCAGCTGCTTCAGCTGCTTCTCTTGCAACCTTGTCAACATCAATATCCACTTCAACATTCAACTCAACACCAGCAAGTAGTGCGACTTCTCCATCAATACCTACCTTGAGATGGCCATCTTCTAAGGATGCTCCACCACCTACTTCTGCGCCAACTTGGGCACCAACAGATACACCAGCACCAGCAGTTGTAGTGACTTCACCACCCTCTGTTCCTACTGTTGTCTCGTTTGATACACCAACACCGACACCAGCATGTGCGCCTGCATTTGCTTCCACACCATGCAATCCAGCAGTTGCACCAGCTTCAGCACCAGCCTCTGCCTCTGCCGTCACTGTGGTTGTATTTCCAGCAACAATTCCACTATCTCCAACTTCACCAGATACACCAGTTGAAGCTTCAGCAGTAGCACTTGTTCCTACCTCTGCACCAGCACTCACATCAGTATCTGTAACCTCTGCGCTCGCATCAGCGTGTGCTTCTACCTCTGCACTGGCAGATGCTTCTACATCTGCTCCTCCAACTGAAGTTGATGCGTGTGCCTCTGCACCAGCAGAAGCTTCTGCGCTCGCACTTGCACTTGTATCTGTAACTTCTGTTTCTGCACTTACACCAGCTTCTGCACTTGCACCAAGACTTTTACTACCTGTGCTTGCTTTTTTCGTTCTACTTGTTGTTGCTTTTGCCATTATCATCTTCCTTTTTTGTAGGTTTTACGGCTTCTTCGTAATACACAATAATTTCTTTTTGTTGTTGTATATATCTTTTCAAGTCTGCCATATTCAATGCAAGTGACTCATAGTCTCTTACACTCAAAGCATAAAAAAGAAGATCACCATTCTCTTTAGCAAACCGTTCTTTAAATGAATCCCAAGTATCTTCTGTCACAACATAAAAATGAATATTATTCATCTTTATTGGTTTAGGACTATTCTGTGTTGGTATCTTTCTCTCTACCTCTACAGTTTTAATTTCTACTGGAAGAACATCACGCCAACTACTACAACCACTACTTAATAATAGGAGTGGGAAGAGGAGCGCCAGTGAGATTTTCCAACGATCTAAATAGATTTTCTGTTCCACGGTTTATCTTCTTTTCTACTAAACCCGGCTTCTGCATACTCAACTTTGCAAGGTCATGTTTACGCAACTTATTAATTAATGTATCTTTGTATTCATTTGCTTTTTCTAGTTTTACATGTAGTTCTTTATTTAGTTTGTCAAACTTATCTCTATCTGCAATCAAAGTATTAATAGTTTGGTCCTGTGCTGCCTTTGCAGCCATAACCTTTGCATTGTTTTCAGTGAGAGTTTGAATCCTCGACTGTGTGTCCTTGTAGTAATAGTAACCACCATAGACTACACCACCTACAAGTCCAACGACAACTATGAGCATATACAATTTAAGCATCTTTTTTCATTGCCTTTGCCGCTTTTTGAAATATGACAAACGCTTCCAGTGGTGACTCTGATTTTCTTATATCAGATTTGTGTTTTTTTGAAGCTTTCTGCCCAACTTCTGTTTCAAACATATAGAGCTTCAATCTGAAAAATTGCTCTTTATCATTTCTTGATTTTGTAGATTCTGGATTATAGTTAAATATAAAATCAAAAAGTTGCAGTCTTGCCTCATCCATAACTCTGTCAGCAGTATCACCGCTGTCAAGTAAGTCTCCTGTCAACCCTTCTCTTTCAATATATCCACGAACAATCTGTCTGAACTGTTCGTGGTATGCTTCATTTCGATCACCTGTGGTTTTCTCCAAATCTTCATACGACACCTCTTTCAATAATGCTTTAAATCTTGGATCAGACTCATCCACATCCATGTAGTAATCATAGGCTCTAGGCTCACCATCTGGAGTCAATTCATCATCTTCCCTATAAGTAACACATACCGTATCTAGATTTGGATTTGTATAATATGATTCTATGATTCTACCACTAAATGGAAAAGGACGATTTCTTCCATGATAACCAGCAAAATCTTTCGTTGGAGCATCAACCATTCATTTTCTCCTAGCCCTTCGTAACTCTTAACGTGTGAGTAGTGATTGTTGCAGCACTACCATTTGGAAATTCTTGCGCTCTATAATCGTTAGCATCTTGTAATGTTGTTGAAAAAGCACCACTACCATTTAATCTAGTATCAACCATACTAGAACCTCTGGCATTACCACCAGACCCATCAGTAGTAATTGAGTATATAATCTTGTAACCCGTAACTTCTCCAGCATAAACTTTTAACCAAGTTGCTAACAAAGCTGTCGCTTCAGCAATACTATATTCTCTTACATCAAAATCGTTAGGGTTGGAAGGCGCACCATAATCATTATCTAAAAATAATAATTTAGTTGATGGCACTGTACTCCCTGCATTTTTTCTCTGAAGAAAATATGAGTTAATCGTAGTTGGTTGATCTAATGTTTCTGGAATACCGGCATCAGTATATGCATCAGCATTTGCTCTAGTATCAAGATATATAGCTGTTCCTGCACCAGAAACCTCTGTATACCCACTTAAAGATGCAGCAGTGTTTATCGTATATGTGCCAGCAGTACTATCGGATTCAGTAGCAGAAACCATTAAATCAATAGTAGGTTCGATAATAGAATCAATCAAATCGTCAAGATTCATTGGTTGAATACTGTCATTGTCTTCATTGAAGAAGAGGGGATAGTTGTAACCACTATCCACTTCACCAGTATTAGAAGTAACAAATGCGCCAGAAACTTTATCGTAATTGACAGTCACAGTGCTTATGTTAGCTGTATCAGTGGCAGCAGGAAATGATTCCGTAAAACCATCAGAACCTTGTTTAGCAGCACCCGCTTGTAATCTTGTATCTGCCATAGTTGGTGATATAGTACCACTACCACTAACCACAGATAACACTGATGTTGGATTAGCAGCGTATACATCTATGATAGCAGTCTGCCATTCAAGTAGTTCTGCGTTTGTTAGTTCTCTAAAAATGCCAGATGTATTTGCCGGTCCAGCATCATAGACTAGTGGTCTTCTTACTGTCATTAGGATACGCCATTAACTGTCTGCAAATGATTACCAAAGGAATCTCTAATGGTAAATCCAGAGGTCACCCACGACGTAACATTCTCCATTAGTATGTTATCAGAATCTGTTTCATCAATAATATTGTCTCCAGCATCTGTACCATCAGCAGCACTTCTATCCATGACAACTTTTGCTGCGGCAAAACTCTCACTAGAGAAACCAGTCGTTGCAAGTTCACCCACAATTGTTAAGTCTTGTGATAAAGTTACCTGACCATCTGAAGCGATTGTAATTGAATCTGCATCTGAAGCGACACCGATTGTACCACCATCCTTAATTAAGATGTCATCGACAAAGGTAACAATACCAGCAGCGGAAATAGCAATAGCACCAGCGGCCGATGCTGAACCTATTGTACCAGCATCCTTGATAAGAATATCATCTACGAATGTTACAATACCTGTTGCAGCAATTGAGATGGCTGAAGTAGATGATGTGACACCAATCGTAGCAGCGTCTTTCAAAATCAAATCATCTACTAGAGTAACAATACCTGTTGAAGCAATCGTAATTGCAGATGTTGAACTGGTTACACCTATTGTGGCAGCGTCCTTTAAAATCAAGTCATCTACTAATGTTACAATACCAGTGGAAGCAATTGTGATAGCTGAAGTAGACGATGTAACACCGATTGTTGCGGCATCTTTTAGGATTAAATCATCTACCAGAGTAATGATACCAGAAGAAGCAATTGTGATAGCAGTCGTGGCAGAAGCTGCTCCTATGGTTCCACCATCCTTAATTAAGATGTCATCGACAAAGGTAACAATACCACCAGAGGAAATAGCAATTGCACCTGCGGCTGAAGCACTACCAATTGTACCAGCATCTTTAATCACAATATCATCAGCAAACGTCACAATACCAGTAGATGCTAAAGTCATTACAGCAGCAACAGATGCATTACCAATTGTACCACCGTCTTTGATAAGAATATCATCTACAAACGTCACAATACCACCAGAGGAAATAGCGATTGCGCCAGCGGCTGAAGCACTACCAATTGTGCCAGCATCTTTAATCAGAATATCATCTACGAATGTTACAATACCAGTGGAAGCGATTGTGATAGCAGAGGTGGATGATGTAACACCGATTGTCGCTGCATCTTTTAAGATCAAGTCATCTACCAGAGTAATGATACCAGAAGAAGCAATTGTGATAGCAGTTGCAGCAGATGCTGCGCCAATCGTTCCACCATCTTTAATCAGAATATCATCAGCAAACGTCACAATACCAGTAGATGCTAAAGTCATTACAGCGGCAACAGATGCGTTACCAATAGTGCCAGCATCCTTGATGAGAAAATCATCTGCGATTGTAAGCAACCCAGCAGAACTCAATGTCATCTTAGCAGTGGCACCTGATGCAGCTGTTTCTGAAACACCAGTGGTGAATACTAACTTGGTGGCATTAGCGTCAGCTGCAAATGTTCCTTCTGCAATCGCATGAATACCAGCAGCAACCGTGGCACCATCTGTACCGTCAGAGTCGCCAGCAGCAAATTCAAGAGAAGCAATAACATCAGCAGCAACAATCGCATCCTCTTCAGATTTCAATTGTAGAACAACTGGACGGTCATCAGTGCCATTGATTGTATTGGTAATCGTCAAACCAACATCATGAACGTGTGTCAGAGTAATTTCAGAGTTAACACCAAACGACATTATACTAGCATCTGTAATAAGTCTTAGATCACCACCACCAATAGTGAGATCAAGTCCAACGCCGAGGCCACCAGCAACAGTCAATGCACCGTCTGAAGCACTTGTGTTTGCAGTGGTAGCAGCGATATCAACAACACCACCAGAGGAAATTGATATAGCGGCAGGGACAGATGCTGAACCGATAGTACCAGCATCTTTAATTATAATATCATCTACAAAAGTAACGATACCAGTGGAAGCAATTGAAATAGCAGAGGTTGAACTAGTAACACCAATTGTTGCAGCATCCTTTAGGATCAAATCATCTACTAATGTAACGATACCTGTTGAAGCAATCGTAATTGCAGTTGTAGCAGATGCGGCACCAATTGTACCACCATCTTTAATTAGAATATCATCTACAAAAGTAACGATACCAGTAGATGCTACAGTGATAGCAGATGTTGATGAAGCAGAACCAATCGTTCCAGCATCAGCGATTAATATTGCATTAGAGGTAAGACTTGTAACACCAGTGACTACACCAGCATCCACATTAATTGTGCCATCTAATACAATTGCAGAACCACCAGCTGGTGTAATATTGACTGCTCCAGAAGAAGCTGTAATAGTGTTACCATTTACGTTTATATTATCTACTTGTAAAGCGGTTAGTGTTCCAACAGAGGTGATACCAGTCTGTGCGGCAGCAGTTAAAGTTCCTGTCATTGCATAAGTCAATAACCTAGATGCAGCAGTCTTTCTGTTTGTTCCACTTGCGCCGTCATCAACAATAAACAGGTCAGCGTCAACAATTGCTGCACCAATATCTGTTCCGCCATCAATATCAAAATCTGATATACCTAGGCCTAGAGTGAAAACTGGTATTTGACTCATAGTCAGCACACCAGTAGAAGAAATTGAAATTGCATCTCGGTCTGAAGCAGTACCAATATTACCACCATCAGAAATGACTATACTGGATGCGCCAACCTGTTCAATACTAGTAACATCTGCTACCAAATTATTAAATTCAACTCTAAAAGTTTCTAGAGTGTCAGTTGTTGTTATTGCTACTGCTGATATTGCCATTGTTATTCTCTACCTTTTACACTATTTATATAGTGACAAGCATCCTATCCAAGCTCTTTCTTTGCAATTCGTCTCTGCCTTTGAGATTCTAATTTTTCACGATGTTGTCTATAAGATTTCGTTCTACCATCAATCAAAGTTATCTTTTTCTCTTTTTTCTTTTTTTTAACAATAGGTTCATCAACCATTCCCGCTGGTGCATTGGCCACAGAGGTTGCTGGTGCATCTTCAATAATTTCCTCTCTTAACTCTTTGAATTTTTTCATTGGATCAAATCCTCCAATCCTACATATATTTTTTCTTGTGTCTTAACATGAATAACGGGAAATATGTCAACACCTAATATGGTATCAACTGGTGCCTCATCATCATAAGCAACAACCTTGTCGCCTTTCTTTGCACTCAATTCCTCTTCCTCGTTATTTAATATATCATTAGCTAACTTATAGTCACCCTTTGGAAGAACCTCACCAAATCCTATGACTTCCTCTGATATACTGTTATCAATTTCATATCCTTGTTCTTTAAGATATTTCATAAATTCCTTCTCAAAGATATCTGGGTCATCAACTGACTCCTTGAAGGTATCTTTGAGAAGGAATAGGGCAGCAGCATATGTTCCCAACTTAGTTCTAAGTCCGGGCACCTTTCCAAATATTTTTTTGATATTGAATACAAGTTTGTGAAGAACAGTGTATGCGCTCTTCTCTTCTACTGTGCGAAGTATGGTAGGTTGATTAGTAGTTCCCGGCTCTAATATACGTTTACCATCAGCGTCTATTATGCCCAAGTTGAAAGCATCTGTCTTTTCAAATGGAGTAACCAATAGCTTAATAAACCTATAGGTTACAAATAAGTCTATCGCTCTTCCCATTACAGTTCCCTCAAAACCTCTAAAATTTCTTCGTTGTGTTCTATCTCTGTTAATTCATCATCTCTTATCATATTTAGGAACAATAAAAAAGACTTGAGTGGACAAAAATGCTCTTGTTGAATTTTATGCAAGAGCAAAGTCACACAAGCCTCGGGTCCAAATAAATTTCTTAATACGATGATATGGTTTAAAATCAATCTCTCTTTTAAAACATTTGTTTCCTTATATTTTCGTAGAAGACGTTTGATATATTTAAACTTCTTCATATCATCGTAAAATTCTTTTTCATTCTCACAATGAGGATTGTCATAATGTTTTATTGCGTATATGTTAACATTTTCACTTGTTATTTTTTTGAACATCAACCAATATTAGCACGCAACTTACATTGATTAGTTTCTGTCATTTCATAACTAATATTTAAGCTTAGTCCACCTTCAACTTGATTACTAATACCATCGTCTTCTAAAAATTCATTATGTGGTGTATCAATGTCTTTTCCAAAACGTCCACCAAAAAGTGTGAGGGGTAAACTAAAATCTCCTTTACTTTCCATCATAGTTGGAATTTGACCAAAAGTCAAACCAATCTTTGAAAGCGAAGTTCTAATTTGTCTGATTGCTGATTCACTATCTTGTTGGTCCTCTGAAATAATAGAACCCATAAGTGCATTAATCTTTTTTAGTACTTGGTCATTTAGATATCCATTTGAAGGATTTTCAGCATGACTAAAACTAGGTTGTTCTGAAATAAAATTACGGAATGTTCTCATTCTTTCTCTCCAGCCTCTACGGGTGGTTTGTTTCTAATCTGTTCTTCAAGAAACTCTGGTTCTTGTTTCTTTTCAAAAAGTTTTTTGATAATACCTGTTCTGATTTCTTGAAGCACTTGCATATTATTCTCCAGTTAAAATCAGTGGGGGGCGAACCCCCCACCAATAATAATAACTTAATTAAGCAGTCTGAATACCCGCTTCTGTAGCATCACCACCTTGTGCGCCAAGGAGAATCCAAGCAGTTCCTGTCCACATCAACTCGGCGTTATCGCCTGTATCTGTGAGAGAAACTGTTGCCCAGTCACCAAGCGTATCAGCTGGTGTAACAGCATTAGCTTCGTCACCAGAAGCCTTAACCACTACGACAGTCTGACCAGCAACTGTGCCGTCAGCAAGTGTGAGGGCAGCAGTCTGTGTGCTTGTCACCAAGTTCATACGGAAAGCAGGGTCAAGAGCAACTGCTGTACCGGCAACACTCTTCGCAACCGAAGATGTTGGGACGTTAGCACCGAAAAGGGTACTGAATGTCATTTTCTTGTTGACGGGAGTTCCGCCAGGTCCGTCAATAACGTGAATCAAATCAGTTACGTCAGGAGCAGCACTAAGCTCTGTTAGTGCTGTAATTTTCTTATCAGCCATTTAATTTCTCCTATTAACCCTCATGCATAATTGCACTTGGGAGGGAATATTACTGAAGGTATGAGCGCATCATCCTTCATCACCATTTGAATCATGTGACCCATCAGAATCCACAATGGGATATTCAAGGGTTTCAGACTCGCCATTATTTAACTTTCTAAGAAAATCATCGCATTGCTGAATTGCTCCTGTAAGGGCATTTTGCAGAGCGACGTTTTCTAATTTTGCTTTCTCGATCTCTTCTTGTCTAAGTCTTACTTTATTTAAATCTTCAACCAATTCTTCTTTTCGAGTATTAATCATATCAACATCAATCATATTTTCACCTTCCTTAGATAATGTATAGTTATTTATAACAGTTTATTAGGAGACTGTAAAGGATGCATTCTCAGGAAGTTGAAGTGCGAATTCTGCAACATCTCCATCTTCCATCGCAATATCTCCAAAACCAGATGGTCCTTCTGTCGAACCACCATCGTTAAGCACTAATTCGTCATCTCTTGTTTCATTTAGAATTTTGTCGCTGTATTTCATAATTCTACCAGAGTTTTCTGACCAAGCATCACTAGAACCAATACCCAAAGTGTTATTAGTTACGGCAGATGTTTGTGTATCAACTGATGCAGCGAGTTCAAAAGCAACAATTCCAGCGTCTAGATTAGATACACTACTACGATAAGTTAGTGTTGCAAAATCTGCGCCTAGAGCGGTTGCTTGTTTCAATACAATATTTACATCACCAATCACGCCAACTGGCTCATTGAAATATGCATACACAACAAGGTCACCAAGAGTTGAAGATGCAACACCTGTGTAGGTATCACCATCTGGATAGAATGTTGTCTTAGATGTGAGATTACCAATTGTACACATAACAGCTGTTGGGTCACCCACGCCGCTTGCTTGTAGACTTCTACTGCAAACAAGAATCTCTGGATCAGCATCTGCGTTATCATTTCCTTGTGATGGTGTACCGGCTGCCATTACCCAACCAGAGTCGGTAGCAACACAATTACCTACAGAATAATCGCCACTTCCATTTGACAGGAATTTGGGGGCTGACTCTGCATCGCCATCTTGATATCTTACAAAGTGTTCAGCAGCAGATGCAACACCAGCACCATCTCCATTATAAATGAACTTATCACCAGAATCGTCTTCATTAACAATAAAACCAGCGTCTCTTCTACTCCAGAGTGACATTTTATTCTCCTATTCGTTATAGAATATATTTCTTATATTTATACTATTTAAACCCTAGACGTTTCAAATCATTAATGGTTTTTGCAACATCAGTGTGGTGAACTCCAATACCACCCTTCTTTTCCCATTCTTTTATATTCTTTATATAGTCGTCTATTAATACGTTTGCTTTTCCGTTTGTTGTAGCATATTGCTTTTTATCTGCTCGTTTAACCAGATTGACACGACCCTTTTTCCAGTTAGTATTCTTACCCAACCATTTCATCTTACCGTTTCTTGACGATGGGTCACGTCCAGAATAAGCAGATAAAACATATGGATCATATTTTTCGATAAACTGATACAGACGTTTGGCACCGGGCATCCAATCAAGGTTTGCCCAAAATCCTTTAGTCTGATTTATTGCATTCCATCGGTCATCCTTATCACTGGTTGCAAAGTCGCCACCAATGGCTTTCTCTGCACCCTTTATAAAAGCAACCAAAACTTGATCCAAGTCACAATAAATATCTGGCAAGTCCTCGTCAGAGGCTTCCCGCAACTGCATAAGTGTTTTCATTATTATACTTTACCAGATAATATCATATTTGTCAAGGTGTTTTATCATTAATTTTAGGATTAATTTCAATTTCAGCTGGTTTCTCTCCTGTCATCGTCTTTCCTGCTTTCAAAACACTTCTTAGCTTATCCTTAGATTGTTTGTTAGGTCTTGCGCCGGGAAATGCTTTGTTTGCAGCTGCTCTTTTCTTGTCGTTATATGGGTCATTAATGAAAGATCGGAGAGCATCCTTTTGGGATGCTTTCTTTGCTTCATATAGTTCCTTAAATGTTTTCATATTCCCAAACCTTTTTCACAGCATCTTTCATGCTCTGCATCTTGAACTCTTGATATTGTTCAAATTCTTCTTTAGTGTCTTTAGGTTTGAACGTATCCAAATCTTTTCCACGCTTCATGGCACCTTCTTTCTTCACTTCTTTCTTCATTGCCTTAGAAATTGCTTTACGTTTCTTGTGCAGGAACTCATCAGATGAATCTGTATCGCCGTCGTTGTCGATATCCTTATCCTTACGAGCATCAAACTTCTTCTTGACTGCTTTAGGTTGAACAGCATCCAAACCTTCACCATCATCAGACTTATCATTCTTGTTGGTTTCAGTTTTCATTTTATTTTCTGTACGGCGCTTATCACCACCATCAACTTTTTTAAACTGACCATTAACTTTTTGAAACTCATTAAGTTTAGCTGCTTCTTGCCACACTTGCATTACAGCAGATTCAATAGAATTTTCTTTTGTGTCTAGGTATTTTTTACCCATTGTTCTTCCCCTTCATTTCTCTTACTAAACTTTTAAGTTCATGAAGAGAGTTGGTTTTATTATTTATCTCATTCTGTTCTTTAAGTGCAGATAACATATCTTTATAAGATTTTGACACTTTGGTTTGAAACTTCTCTTTATCTGCTGGTTTCTTTTGGCTGTTATATTTATCCAGAACAGCTTGTGCAACCTTCTGGGGTATCTGAACTTTTTTCTTATCCATGAACTCAACTTTGTTTCCACGCAGAGAGACTGCTTTTCTCATCTGCATCATAATATTCTTATCGGCAGACTTTACATCATCATCAGTCGCAGAAACATTCTTAGAGAACTTCTGTTTTGTGGATGGATCAAGAGCAATTGCCCGACGAGCATCTGAAGCAGCACTTTCCTCTACTTCCGGTTTTTCATTAGAGTACCCCATCTTTTTATATTTCAGATGATCATCCATAGTTTTTACATCATATGCTTTGCCAGTTTCTGGGTCATACATTTTATGAGGTTTGAAATCTTCTGCTTCATCAAGGTCAACTTCTTCTTTCATTAATGCGTCATAGTTTTTTTTCAAATATGCAGTTGCTAAATCCAGTTCATCTTTTCTAAAAGACTTAACAATTTTGCCCGATGCATTCATAACATGTTTACCATCTGAGTCAGATGAAACGTATGGCTTTTGCTTCTTCTCATCAAGTTCAACTTCTTCTGTAATCTTGTTCTTCGCAAAATAATCAGCAATTGCCTGTGCATCGTCAAAAGACTTCTGACCCTTCTCCCCTTTGATACTTACAAAGAAACTGTCAGCACCTCTATCAAAGTCAGCAGTTCCAACTACCTTACCTCCGAACTTAATTTCAATCTTATCGCCATCCTTGGTTACTTTATACTTACCCTTGCCCCCATGAGCAAGAATCTGTTTTGTGCCTTCATCAACCCCTTCTTTCTTTTTCTTTCCTTTTTCCACACGCATCGGACCACCACCAAAATTTCCACCGTATTCATCAAGGTCAACTGATTCGATATTAAACTCTTCTTTTAACTTATTAATTTCTGCACCTTTCATATTGTGCTTAGAAATAAGTTTTGTTACTGCGCTTTGACTCACGAAAGGAATGTCTGCCTTAAACAACTGGATAAGTGCTTCTTTGTCTTTACCCACCTTGTCCATCATTGCGCTGAGTTTATTAGCATTATCCGTGCTGATTTTCTTACCACGCATCGGTTCATATGCCTTTTTGAGTTTTGCAATCTGAGAAGAACTCATTTTTGCTTCATCAAGTTCAACTTCTTCTTTATACATATTCAACTCAAATGGTTTTGAACCACCCTTGTTGTATACTTGAATTTGAACAGCACCCTTGTCACCCTTTAGACGATATTTGTTAGTCTTACCCTCTGATGGTTTTTTGGGGCCGGTCGCAACTTTATCATCAATCTCACTTGGGTCAATGGTAATGCCATGATGTTTCTTTGCTACGTGATATGCATGTTTCATGGCACCAGAAAAATCTTTGTGATAAAGTTCATACTTTGCCTCACTAATCACTAACATTTCTTCCCGTGCTTCACGCATCGTTTTTCTATAACTTGACATTTTTATTTTCCTTTACCATGCTTTGCAAGACCAATAACGAGCCATCCATTTTGGGCCGGGGTTGTCGCAATTATGTCTTGCCCTAAAACTTTTTCTTCTTGCTGGTATGTGTTTCTTAATTGTCATATTAGGATCGCCAAACTCCACCTTTACTACATTACCTTTTTCATTCTTAACATAAACCTTTGACTTTTTAACATCTCCTGCCATTGGTTTATTTAGTTTTACCTTTCTTCCTTGATACTCGGAATCTTCCTCAATCTCTCCCCACTCATTCAGTTCATCCTCATACTCTTCACTTTTTGGCACACAATCAGGAACCATCTTGCCGCCCTTCTTTTTCATTCCAACCTGTTTGTGTGTATCCCAACATGCTTCATCAATTTCATTCATCTCTCTTACTTGAGATGCTAAATCCTTATCTGCTTTGCCCCAAGTTCCACTACCTTTGGTAATGAACGAGTTGACTCTTGCGAATGCCCACTGTTGAGGTGTAGTGCCGGGACGATGGCCTGTCTTCCACGCAGCCATTCCTCTGTCGTATACCTTCTTGAGGATACCATAAGAAATATTAGACTTGTCTGCTTTTTTAATCAACCCTGCAATCTTTTCGTCAAGTTGGTATGCTTCATCCACTTGAGTATCAAGATAGTCTGCCATATCATCTATTCTGCTGACAGCAGTTGCAACTTTGTTTGTCCACCATGTAGGAAGTTCATCCTCGTCACCAAGTTTGCCTAACTCACCCTGCATTTTCTCCAATGCCTTATAAGCAATCGCAACCTTGTTCTTCATTGATGCAACATCTGTATGACCATTTTCAGTTAGCTTCTGGTCAACTCTATCAAGCAAAGCTTCATTCCTTGAGAGGTATGCAGCAACAGCCATTTTTTGTTTCTTCTTATCAGACTTACCTTTAAACTGTGGTGCATCTGACTTTCTGAAATCTTTTACATAATCTCCAACGTCAGCATTTTTGTCAAGAACCTCACCAAACATTTGCTTATACTTTTTAGTATGAACAGATGGCTTGGTTACTGCACCTTTATCACCGGGCGCTGGACCAGCCTTCTTTGCTTTGAAGTGTCTGTCTCTGTCATCCTTAACACTTGACTTCACACCAGAGTGATACTTTGCTGGTTGTGTTCCCGGCATATCTTTAACATCAGGGTCTTGTTTTACTTCTTGAATTTGTTCTACAAAATTCTTGAATGAGAAACTTTCCTCTTGATACTCTGCTTTCAACTCTTTTGGAATAACCCCTTTATCAACAAGTTTATTGATATATTGAATCAACCCTCTGGCAGAAACACTATATTCTCTTGCAATATTTGCCGCAATAGAAGCTGGTGTTTTTTGCTTTGGTGGGTTTTTCATATCACCAACAAACTGTTTAATCATTGCCTCATAAGCCTTGGGATGAGACATCTGGTCAATTTTTGCTTTTGCTTTTAAGAACCATGACATTTCATCAAGTTCAACTCTTTCACTATTTACAAGTTTTTTTAGTTTGCTTACTGGGGAAGTTACTTTACTCTTTACTGCACCTACTGCTTGTTTAGCTTTCTTTACCACATTCGCTGAATCTTTTGCTGTGCTAACCGCTTGTTTAGCTTTCTTAAACACATTCGTTGAATCTTTTGCTGTACTAACTGCTTGTTTAGCTTTCTTTATCACATTCCCAGAATCTTTTACTGTACTAACCGCTTGTTTAGCTTTCTTCACTACATTAAGTGTGCCAGTCGCACCACTAACCGCACTTTTTACTTTACTAACAGCCTTGTCTTTCGCTTTTTTAGCAACTGATTTAAGTGCATCCCCAACAACTCCCTCAAGTTCAATCTCATGCAACCATGCCTTATGAACCTTATTGTCTTCTGTCATATATGAAATATAATTTGTTCCTTTACGAACAATCTCTCCACTCATTCCATTTGCTTCTACAATCTCACCTACATTCCAAATCTTTCCTGTGAGATAAGCATCACGCACCTCTTCATAGATATCCATTTCACCCATATCTTTTTCTTCACGAATACCCATACTCTTACGAACATCTCTATATAACTTCTCAGCGTCTTTGAAATCAGAGGGAACCCCCTGTTTGAAAGAATCAAGGTCACCATCCATTGCAGCTTTTCTCATCTTGCTGGCACTCATGCCCTCAACAGAATCAGAATCGGGATCACGATCACCAGCCGATACAACTTCTACGTTGTCAAATCCATAATAACCATGTTTAGATTGGACACCATTGTATTCATTTAGAAGTCTCTCAAACTCATCTACTCTATCACTTCCAACAACCATGATGATAGATTTGTATCCCTTATTGTGTAGAGATACGGCAACTTCAAAGATTGTTTTTGCTTTATCTGTGAGAATATTCTTGGCATACTTCGGAAACATTTTTCTGATGTATGCAACTTTTCTCTTGTAGTCTAGAGGATTCTTTTTAGCATCTTGTGAATGAGAAACAAAGACATGCATCTTGGAACCAGCATTCTTACCTTGTTCTCTGGCCATAGCATCAATTAACTTACCGTGACCAGTGGTAGGCGGATTCAGTCTTCCAAAAGTGAATACAGCTGTATCACCACTTTTCTCCATCAACTCACTAAATTTCTTCATTTGTCAGTTGCCTGCTGTGAAGCTCTAAACTTCTTAACTCTGTCAGGTTCTGCTGCTTTAAGTTTTATTACTGCTCTTTTTGTTATCTTATCAATCTTTTGACCAAATCTTTGCATTACTTTTTGATCAGCTTTTACTTTTGCGCTAATGCTCATACTATTATAATCTGGATAAAGTTTATTCCTAAACATTTTGATTGTTTGTTTTCTAGCAGATTTAGTAATCTTTGCAGTATCTCTTGTTTTCATAAGAGTTCGTTTCTTTTTCATTTGAAAGCCAGATTGTTTTGATAATAATTTCATACGCCGAGCTTGTTTTCTGCGCTGAGTTATATTTACTGTCTTAAACTCTTCTAAATCTGAGTGTTCTGAAAATGTTTTCATATTTTTTCAACCTCTTTAGTGAAGGGATTGAATGTGGCAACTGGGTCATCACCATATTTGTCACTAGGTTTTACTAAAAGAAAATCAAACGCACCATACCCACCATCATCAAAAAAGACTTTCCATTTTTTGCCATTCCAAGTTACAAGTTTTTTTTCGTAATACTTTATCATTTTTACAACATCTTTTTCGCTTTTTCCGTATTTTTGGCGAGCGCCTTGGTCAATCATTTTTGCACTAAATTCAGTTTCAAAATTTTTATGTTTTGGTAAAAAATCTAGCGTTGAGTTTCTCATCTCTTTGAATGTTTTCATTTATCCCATGCCTTTACTGCTGTGAAGTTGTTAAACGAGAACTCCATACGGTCTACAAGTTTAACAGCATCTCCACTAACCCTATCAA
>Ga0209482_1001093_pt1 | contig 20184 bp, 12 predicted proteins | sample CoawatmetaG10DNA_FD_187512 | JGI IMG/M metagenome (GOLD analysis project Ga0209482, IMG submission 187512) | Marine microbial communities from the West Antarctic Peninsula - Coastal water metaG104-DNA (SPAdes) (version 2) | ecosystem: Environmental > Aquatic > Marine > Coastal ...
CAGGACATCCAGCCAGTATGACTCATGCAAGTATTCCTAAAGAAGAAAGAGAAAAGTCAGGGGTTGTGGATTCTTTAATAAGACTTAGCGTTGGTATAGAGGATATTGACGATTTAATTGCAGATCTAAAACAGGCGATTGGTTAAATATTTTATTAATATGATAATATTGTTATTATTTATAGTGAGATAATTACTAATTTGTTATTTTTATCCAGAAAAATAAAGAATAATATAATTTATAATTAAAGAGATTATGGAAGATAAAATTAAAGTTTTTTTAGATTTAGTTAGGAAAAGAAATGGTAATGAGCCCGAGTTTATGCAGGCTGTAGAAGAAGTTGCTGAAACTGTAATTCCCTACATAGTAAATAAAGATATATATAGAGGAAAAAATATTTTATTAAGAATGGTTGAGCCAGAAAGAGTTATATCTTTTAGAGTATCATGGGTTGATGATTCTGGTGAAATTCAAGTAAACCGAGGTTATAGAGTTCAAATGAATTCAGCCATTGGACCTTATAAAGGTGGTTTAAGATTTCATCCTACGGTTGATATGAGTATTCTTAAATTCTTGGCATTTGAACAAGTATTTAAAAATAGTCTTACAACCCTTCCTATGGGTGGAGGTAAAGGAGGAAGTGATTTTGACCCTAAAGGAAAAAGTGATAATGAAATTATGCGATTTTGCCATGGTTTTATGAGTGAATTGTTTAGACATATTGGCCCAAATACAGATATTCCTGCTGGAGATATTGGAGTTGGAGGTCGAGAGATTGGATTTCTTTTTGGAAAATACAAACAGTTGAGAAACGAATTTACTGGAGTTCTGACAGGCAAAGGTGTAACTTGGGGAGGATCATTAATTCGTCCTGAAGCTACAGGTTATGGAACCGTATATTTTGCGCAAAATATGTTAAATACTAAAAAAGATGATTTAAAAAATAAAACAGTTGTCATTTCTGGATCTGGAAATGTTGCTCAATTTGCCGCAGAAAAATGTATTCAACTAGGGTCTAAAGTAGTTACTATGTCTGATTCTTCAGGATATATTTATGATTCTGAAGGAATTGATACTGAAAAGTTAGAATATATAATGAATTTGAAAAATGTTGAAAGAAAACGAATTAGTGAATATTGCACAAAATACCCAACAAGTATATTTGTAAAGGGTGAAACCCCTTGGTCTATCAAATGTGATATAGCTTTACCTTGCGCTACTCAAAATGAGCTAGATGTAAGTGATGCAAAGACTTTACTTGATAATGGATGTATCTGTATTAGCGAAGGCGCCAACATGCCATCGACTAAGGATGCTGTCCATGAATTTCAAAAAGCTAAAATATTATTTGCACCTGGAAAAGCTTCTAATGCTGGAGGGGTAGCAACATCTGGTTTAGAAATGACTCAAAACTCTTTACGATACAATTGGTCTAGAGAAGAAGTTGATGAAAAACTAAAAGTTATAATGATGGATATTCATAATTCTTGTATCGAATACGGTTCTGATAAAGACGGATATGTAGATTATGTTAAAGGAGCAAATATTGCAGGGTTTGTAAAGGTTGCAGACGCCATGCTAGCCCAAGGAGTAGTTTAGTTTTAAATTAATATATTATAATGATATATTTGTCGTTCTTATAGAGTGTATCGTTATAATATATTTACATGAAATTTATAGTTCTAGTTTTTTTTTCATTCTTGAGTATCCCTTTATGTATTTCTCAAGAATGGAATGGACATTTCTCGTTTAACAATTCTATAGATACTTCAATTGGAAATGGAAAAATTTTTACCGCCTCTGAAAATGCCATTTATATTTATTCAACTTCAACTGATCAATTAGAAGAAATTTCAACAATTGATGGTTTGTCTGGTGATTTTATTTCAAACATCTATTACAGTTCAAACTTTAATAAATTAGTAATAGGGTATGAAAATGGGTTGCTTCAAATTATAGACTTCAGTTCTGATAGCGTTTTAACAATTTATGATATAATTGAAAAAGAAACTATAGCTCCAAACAAAAAGAAAATAAATGAATTAACAGAGTTTGAAGGTGTAATATATATAGCTACTGATTATGGAATATCGCTGTATGATTTAAATTTATTAGAATTTGGAGATAGTTTATTTATTGGTGATGGAGGTGGTCAACAAGAAGTTAATCAAACTATAATAAGTGACAATTACTTATATGCCGCTCTCCCAGATTTTGGAGGAATTAAACGAGTAAGTCTAGATTTAGACATAATTAATTATCAAAATTGGGATATATTTCACTCAGGCGATTTTAATTTTATTTTAAATTTTAATGAAGGTTTTATTTTTACAAATGAGAGCAGCGTCTTACTTTCTCAAGGGAATAGCTATGAAGAAGTGATTTCTCTTTCTCAGACCATAAATGACATTACCATAAATGAAGGACAGATAATCATCACCACTGAAAATAAAATATTTATTTATGATAGCAACTTTAACTTAATTAATAGTTCAATTAATAGTAGTTTATTTAATACATTTTTTAACAGCTCTGCTTTATATAATGATAATATTTACATAGCTACTTCTAAAAAGGGTTTATTAAAAATAAACCTAAACAATATCCAACAAAACTATTCAATACTTCCCGTCGGCCCACTTTATAATAACGTATTCTCTATTAATTCACTTTATGGTAATCTCTGGGCTACATTTGGAGACTACACTAATACATATAATCCTTACCCGCTCAAGAGAAAGGGAATTAGTCATTTAACAAATAATAGTTGGAGTAATATCAGTATAGATAGTATTCCTGAGAAAGCAGTTAACCTAAATAATATATCTATTAATCCATTTAATTTAGATAACGTATTTATTAGTTCTTATCACGGAGGCTTATTAGAAATTTCTGGAGAGTCTTTAAGTTTATATGATGAGTCTAATAGCAGCTTAGAGTCGTTAGCAACATCTGATATAAGTTATAATAGTATTCGCATCTCCAGTAGTGTTTTTGATGATTCAGGAATGTTGTGGCTAATGAATTCCAGAGTTGATAGTCCCTTAAAATCATATAATTTAGACACTAATCAATGGTCTAGTTATGATTTTACTCAAATCATTGCTGATGGCTATAATGATGAACTGGGTTTTAGTGATATTGTAACAGACGGAAATGGAACAAAATGGATTGGTGGTCTTAACTCCGGCATAATAGGCTTTAATGAAAATGGTGGTAATCCACTTATAAAAAAACTAAATGATAACGATACTGGTAATTTACCATCTTCATATGTAAAAAGTTTAGCAATCGATAACAATAATCATCTTTGGATTGGAACAATTAAAGGCTTAAGAGTTTTATATAATACCTCTAACTTTTTTAATACCAATGCGTCAACTCAACAAATTGTTATTGAAGAAGATGGTATTTATAAAGAGCTTCTAGAACAGCAGGTTATTTCAGATATAAAAGTAGATGGATCCAATAATAAATGGGTAGGAACTATTGGTTCAGGAATTTTTTATTTTTCTCAAAATGGGCAACAAACTATCTATCATTTTACCAAAAATAATTCCCCATTGCCCTCAAATAATATTAATGATATAGCACTAGATTTTGTTAATGGATTAGTCTTTATTGCTACTGATAAGGGCTTAGTTTCATTTGATTCTGGAGGTTCTTCTACAAGCTCAACTTTGGAAGATTCATACGTTTATCCAAACCCTGTTAGACCATCTTTTAATATGGATATTGAAAAGATAAAAATTGCAGGCATAACAGATGATATTAATATTAAAATTACAGATATTTCTGGTAATTTAGTTGCCGAAGCTAATTCGAATGTTAATAGTAGGTATAATGGATTTAACTTAGAAGTGGATGGTGGAGTAGCTTACTGGAATGGAAAAAACTTAGCCAATCGCACAGTTTCTTCAGGAGTTTATATAGTAATGCTTTCTAATCGTAATACTTACGAAACTAAAGTTTTAAAAATAATGATAATTAGATAATGTTAATATCAAGCCCTGGGATTATTTTATCCAAAGTTCGTTATCAAGACAACGACCTTATAGTTAAGTGCCTTACTAGAGACCTAGGAGTAGTTTCATACATGATTAAAAACATATCAATGTCGAAAAAAAGTAAAAATAAATTTGCTTTTTTTCAATTATTAAATATTCTTGATTTAGAAACTAATTATAACCCAAATAGGTCAATACAATATATAAAAGATTTAAAAGTTAAGTATAATTTCACATCCTTACACACTAATATTTATAAGAGCTCAGTTGTTATGTTTTTATCTGAAATCTTATCTAATATTATACATATTGAAACTAAAGATATGGAGCTATTCGATTTTATTGAAAAATCTCTTATTTGGTATGATAAATCAGAAGATAGTTCAACTTTTTATTTGATTTTTTTAATGAAAATAACACATTATTTAGGCTTCTATCCAGATTGTACAAACATGAGTTATAATTATTTTAATTTAGAGGAAGGCTTGTTTGAATCATCAAAAAATAGTCAGTATGTGATAGAGGGGAGTAGCCTAGTTTTATTTAAAACAATTTTAGGCATAAAATTTGATACTAGTAAATTGCCATTTATTGATAAAACAAACAAAAAAGATATACTAAAAAATATTTTAATTTACTTTAAATTGCATGTTGATGGATTTAAAGATCCAAAATCTTTAAAAGTGTTAAACCAAATTTTCGCTGATTAATGAAGCTCATTTTAAACTTAATAGTTTCCCTTTTTTTTATAAATGTATTCTCACAAGATATATTCTTTATTGACTCTTTCACAAAGGATTCAATCCCAGGTGTTGTAGTTTATCAAAAAGATGTATCAAAGAATATTATAAATCAAAGATCTTCTAATATTGAAGGAAAGCTATCTATAAATGGACTTAACAATAATGAATTAATTTTTATTACCCATGTTTCATATATTGATTTTTCAGTTTTATACGATAGTAATTTTAAAAAGAATATTCTTCTTAGTTCTGACCTCAAATCATTAGACGAAATTGTTATTTCTGCATCTAAATTTTCACAAAATCTTAAAGAAGTTTCTCAAAGGGTGATATTCATATCATCTGAAGATATAGTATTAAGTAATCCACAAACTAGCGCGGACTTACTTAGTACAAGTGGTAATGTATATATTCAAAAAAGTCAATTGGGTGGTGGTAGCCCTATGATTAGAGGTTTTTCCACTAATAGACTTTCTCTTTCAGTTGATGGTGTAAGACTCAACAATGCGATTTTTAGGGGAGGAAATATTCAAAATGTAATTTCAATAGACCCATTTAATATACAAAATACTGAAATCGTATTAGGCTCTAGCTCTGTTATTTATGGTAGTGACGCAATTGGGGGGGCAATGAATTTTCAAACTAAATCTCCAATACTTTCAGATTCAGACTCAATGTATTTTAAATCAAATTTAATTTCTAGAAGCTCAAGTGCAAATAAGGAGAAAACCGGTCATTTAGATTTTAATATTGGAATGAAAAACTTTGCTAGTCTTACTAGTTTTAGTATTTCTGATTTTGATGATCTTAAAATGGGAAGTAACGGTCCGTCGGATTATTTAAGACCTGAGTTTGTTGATCAAGTGAATGGTGAAGATGTAATAATCAGTAATTCTGATCCAAGAATCCAAAAACAAACTGGGTATTCTCAATTTAACTTTATGCAAAAATTTCTGTTAAAAACAGAAAATATAGAGTATGACTTAGGAGTTCATTATTCCTCAACATCTAACATCCCAAGGTATGATAGGTTAATTAGATATAACAATGACACTAATGAGCTTCATTATGGTGAATGGTATTATGGGCCACAAAAATGGTTGATGATTAATTCTAGAATTAAAAAAGAGAGTTTAAATTCGCCTCTTTATGATAAATTAATTTTAACAACTGCTTATCAAAAGTTTAACGAAAGTCGATTCAGTAGAAAAATTAATTCAGATCAGCAAAAACAATTTAAAGAAGAGGTAAATATATTCTCTTTGAATTTAGATTTTGAAAAATCTTATGATGAAAAATCTTATTTTTCTTATGGACTGGAGTATTTAAATAATAAAGTTAACTCCAATGCATTTTCTAAAAACTTGATAGATAATAATTCTTCACTAATAGCCACAAGATATCCAGACGGTTCAACATGGCAATCAATCGCGAGTTATTTAAGCTATAAGTATAGACCTAGTAAAGATTTAACTTTTCAGTATGGGTTAAGGTATAGTCATATAATAATCAATGCTGATTTAACAGATAATAACTCATTTTATAATTTTCCGTTTTCAGATGCTAACCTTAACACAGGAGCACTAACAGGGGCTGTTGGTATAAGCTGGATTCAAAACAATACTTTTCAATGGAAATTTAATATCACTACAGCATTCAGAGCTCCAAATATTGATGACATAGGTAAAATATTTGATTCTGCTCCAGGGATGGTTGTTATTCCTAATCCAGATTTAAAACCAGAAAAATCTTTTGGTTTAGAACTTGGAAGTTCAATAAAACTTAACTCAAGAATTAATTTTGATTTTGCAGCTTATTATACTCATTTGTATAACAGTATGATAAGAAGTCCATATAGCTTATATATTGAAGGAGATGAGCCTAACAGTTCTGTAATTATTAATGAAATTATTTATAATGATGAGATAAGTGATATTTACGCCATTCAAAACGGATCAAAATCTTGGATTTATGGATTTGAAACTGGCCTAAAAATAAATATCTCAGAAAACTTTAATTTTAAAACTCAATATAATTATATAAATGGAGAGCAGAGAGGAGATCTTGACCGAGACTCAAGCATGTCAGTAAGGCATGTATCTCCACACTTTGGAAATGCTCATTTTGTTTATTCAAAATCAAAAACTAAAATTGATTTATTTTTTAATTATAATTCAGAATTACCATTTTCTAAGTTGTCTAGTTCTGAAAGAGATAAACCATACTTATATGCATTAGATAATAACGGTAATCCATATTCACCCGCTTGGCATACTTTAAACCTAAGAGCTTTATATGAGCTTGATGAAAACTTTCTTTTCACAGTATCTTTAGAGAATATATCTAACAAGTTGTACCGACCATACTCTTCAGGAATTTCTGCACCAGGAACAAATTTTATTTTTTCTATAAATTATCGCTTATAGCTAAAGCTTATGAGCAACTTATTTAAGCAATCGGATATTGTAAAAAAACTACAGAGATACTGTGTTTATCAAGACAGGTGTCATAAAGAGGTTGTTGATAAAATGAAGTTAATGAAAATACCATATAGCATTCATGATAATGTTATAGTAGAGTTAATCAAAGATGATTTTTTAAATGAAGAGCGGTTTGTATTTAGTTTTGTTCGAGGAAAATTTAGAATAAAAAGGTGGGGAAAGATAAAGCTTAGGAATGAATTGTTTCAAAGAAACATAACTTCTATTCTTATTAATAATGCAATTAGTCAAATTAATGATAATGACTATATGGATACTTTGGATGAAATTGCATTAAAAAAATTCGATAACCTAAATAATGACACCAGCTTAAATAGTAAAAAAAAGTTTGTTACTTATTTACAATATAGGGGATGGGAGACAGATTTAATTTTTAAAAAGGTTAATGAGCTTTTTAAAACTTAACATTAAGCCCTAAAAGAATATTTCTACCTGGCATTTCAACAAGGTTAGTTTCACTGTATATTGTATCAAATAAATTATTAGCTGTAATGTATAGGTTATATTTCTTCAAAGTATAACTTACCTTAATGTCCATTACAGAGTAGTCCTCTCCAAAATTTCTTTCTGCATATTTATAGATAATTGAACTTTTTAAATTCTTTTTTATTTCAAATGAATACGATGTTGTTAAGTGATTCTTTAAAGAATTAAGAGAGTATCTAGAGAAATTAAAATCAGTCTGTTTTAAGTCATCTTTAATATTACTATAGCCTATTTTTATGCTATGGTTTAAAAAACTAGCAACATAAAAATTATAGGTTAAGCCTAATTCATATCCTTTTGTATTTATTTCTCTTATATTAAATGCTTCCCATGGAGCAGATTCCACATTTTTTACATAGTCTATTACATCGGACGCATCTCTATTGTAAAGTGTAAATATGAAGTTAAAATTACCTTTAGTATAATCAAGTCCTATCTCTTTAGTAAAAGCCTTTTCTGGCTTTAAATTTTCATTACCAATTGTTGTCGGGCTAGTATAAAATAAATCAGTGTATGTTGGAACTCTATAAGTGTAACCAATATTACTATATAATTTAACATCATCGTTTAGTACATAGCCTATGTCAATTCCAGGATACATAAAAAAGTTTCGGAAAAAATTATTTTGATAATTTTGATTTGTTGATACGTCAGAAAAATAACTAAAAGCAACTCCAGGAGTTACATCAATTTTGTTTTCAGCAAATTTCATTTGGTGCTCTAAAAACAAATTAACCATTGTTCTTTTTCTCTCTCCTAGATTATTACTTGATAATTTAATGGATGATATATCAACTCCAAATCCCGTTATTCCGTTATTTGATTCATACGATCCATTTAATTCTGCTCCTATTTTATTTGTAATATGTAAGTTTCTATATACGGAAGGGTTATCCCTTAAATATACATACATATCTTGATTTCTCTTCCAATATAATTTAGGCTTAATAATAAAATTGTTGCTAATTATTTTCGTGGAAAAACCAAGCAAGCTTGCTTGTGTTTCTTCATATTGATCAATAGCTTCAGGACTTGCATAAAATCCATTTGCACCAAATTTTCTTTCGTTAAAAGAAGATATCATATCAATTGGTAGTCCTTTTATTTCAAAGCTATTTTTTAGAAAATAGTTTTCGTTTTTATAATCGGTATTGTATTTATGTCCATCCGAACTATTATTAGAATAATGAAAAAGTACGGATTGATCTTCATTTTTTCTACTAATTGTAACCGAAGCATTTTGTTGTTTGTAAGAACCAGACTCTAAACTTACAGACACCATGTTTTCTGCTACTTTAGAAGTTATAATGTTAATAGCTCCACTAAAAGCATTTTGCCCGTACACCCTAGATGCTGACCCTTTTATGATCTCTATTCTTTCTATTACCTCAATCGGCAATGCCATGTTCATTGTATGGTGTCCCGTTTGAGCATCTTCTACTTTAATCCCATCTATTAAAAGTAGTGTTTGATCAAACCCACCACCTCTAATATATAAGTCTGCTTGCATTCCAGAAACACCTCTTCTTCTTATATCTATTCCTGCCACCTGCTGTAATAATTCAGCAACATTATTTGCTGGACTTTCAGTAATCTCTTCTTTTGAAATAACTTGTATTGTTCTCGAATTTTCTGAAAATGGTAATTCAATTCTAGGAGAAGAAACAACGGTTATTTCTTTAAGATCTATTTGTGTTTCTTGTGAATGAGCCATAACGTTTACGGCAATTATTAAGACTAGTGAGACTATATTTTTCATCTTCATTTTTTAATTTGTCCAAAATTAATCAATTACTTTTTAAAGTCTATATTTTGTTAATAATAAATGCCTAAACTATGCATATGTTTTGTTTCAAACATTATATTTATTTCATGTTTGCACTTGTCGATTGTAATAACTTTTATGCCTCCTGTGAGCGTGTTTTTAATCCAAGCCTTCAACAAAAACCGATAGTGATTTTATCCAATAATGATGGATGTATTATCTCTAGAAGTGATGAGGCTAAAGAATTAGGAATACCAATGGGAGCTCCTATTTTTAAGTATAGAAAACTTTTGAAGAAACATAACGTTCAAATTCTTTCCTCAAACTATTCTTTATACGGAGACATGAGTAGTAGGGTTATGGCAATATTAAAACAATTCACTCCGGATATTCAGGTTTATAGTATAGATGAATCTTTTCTAAAGTTAGACGGCTTTGAGAATTATGATCTAACTAATTATGGTATTATAATTAAAGATAGAATTTTAAAATGGACAGGAATTCCTACATGTGTAGGTGTTGCTCCTACAAAGGCATTATCTAAAGTCGCTAATAAAATCGCCAGAAAATATCCTTCTCAAACTAATGGAGTTTACGTTATTGACTCTGAAATTAAAAGAGTAAATGCTTTAAAGTGGACAAAAATCAAAGATATTTGGGGTATAGGAAGTAAGCTAAGTAGTAGACTAGCTATAAAAGGGTGTAAAAATGCATATGACTTCACTCAACTTCCAGAAAACTGGGTTAAGTCTAATATGTCAGTCGTAGAATCTAGATTGCAAAGAGATTTATTAGGTATTCCAACACTTATCTTAGAGAGTCAAAAATCTAAAAAATCAATAGCTACTACAAGAACTTTTGAAAAGCCATTATCTGATTTAGGTAGTATCAAGGAACGTATTTCTACTTTTTCTTTTGTTTCAGGCGAAAAATTAAGACGACAAAAATCTCATTGTCATATGATTATAGTTATACTTAGGAGTAATTATTTTAGAGAAGATTTAAAACAACATTATGCAACTAAAGTAATTAGCTTGCCCTATCCAACAAACTCCTCTCTAGTGCTGAGCAATCATGCTATAAAAGCTATTGAAGATATTTATAAGAAGGGAATTGCGTATAAGAAAGCAGGAATAATACTTACCGGTTTGGTGCCCTCTAACAATTATCAATTAAATATATTTGACTTGGAGAAATCCAGTCATCAACCACTTATGAATGCTATTGATAAAATTAATTATAAATTTAGCAACAAAATAAAACTAGCTAACCAAGATTTGAAAAAAACTTGGAAAATGAAACAAGATTACTTGTCACCACACTACACTACTAATTTAAATGATATAATTACTGTAAAATAATTACAATGAATTCTAAGCCACTACAATTTTTTATTCCAAAACCAGTCTCAGGTGAGGGTACAATAATTATAAATTCAGGAATCGCTGCTGGCTTTCCATCCCCAGCGGATGATTTTAAACAAAATAGAATTAGTCTAGATGCTGAGCTAGTAAAAAATAAAGAAGCTACTTTTTTTGCAAGGGTTAGCGGTCAGTCCATGATTGGAGCAGGATTAGATGATAACGACCTACTAGTAATAGACAGAAGTATAGAGCCACAGAATAATAAGATTGCTGTTTGTTTTATAGATGGAGAATTTACTGTGAAAAGGCTTTTAATTAAAAAAGGCAAGTTGTGGCTTCAGCCAGAAAACGCTGATTTTAAAGCGATAGAAATAACAGATGAAAACGAATTTGTTATATGGGGTATAGTAACTAATGTAATAAAAAAGGTGTAGCTGTAAATTTAATCTACTAACGCAATAATTTTATTTTCTTTCAGCTCTACAGTCCCAGAATCAATTGAGAGATAGGTTCCTTTTTCAGGCCCGTTTTGAAATTTATCCTTTAGGTTTTCATCAATTGTTATATCACCATAGATTTTTATGATTCCCTTTTTTAAAGTAGAAACAATAGAGGCATGGTTATTTAACATTTCAAACTCACCGTTAACCCCAGGTACAGTTACAGATGTAACTTCCCCGCTAAATAAAGTAAATTCTGGAGATATAATTTCTAAATACATGTAAACTAGATTTATTATTTATGCTTCTGCTAACATTTTTTCTCCAGATTCAATAGCTTCTTCTATGCTTCCTTTTAAGTTAAAAGCAGCTTCAGGAAGATGATCTAATTCACCATCCATAATCATATTGAATCCTTTGATAGTTTCTTTAATATCTACTAATACTCCCGGGATACCTGTGAACTGTTCGGCAACATGGAATGGTTGGGATAAAAATCTTTGCACTCTACGAGCTCTACCAACAGCCATTTTATCTTCTTCGGACAACTCTTCCATTCCTAGAATAGCTATAATATCTTGAAGCTCTTTATACCTTTGTAGTAATTCTTTTACATTTTGAGCACAATTATAATGATCATCACCTAGTATATCCGCAGAAAGAATTCTTGAAGTTGAATCCAAAGGATCAACAGCGGGGTAAATACCTAATTCAGCAATTTTTCTAGATAGTACAGTTGTAGCATCTAAGTGTGCAAATGTTGTTGCTGGTGCAGGATCTGTTAAATCATCTGCAGGAACATATACGGCCTGTACTGAAGTAATCGATCCATTCTTAGTAGAAGTAATTCTTTCTTGCATAGCACCCATCTCTGAAGCTAATGTTGGTTGGTAACCTACCGCTGATGGCATTCTACCTAGTAATGCAGATACTTCTGATCCAGCTTGAGTAAATCTAAAAATATTATCCACGAAAAACAAAACATCTTTTCCTTGTCCTTCTCCAGCACCATCACGGAAATATTCAGCAATAGTAAGTCCTGATAAAGCCACACGTGCTCTTGCCCCAGGAGGTTCGTTCATTTGACCAAAAACAAATGTTGCTTTTGATTCTTTCATAACTTTTTTATCTACTTTACTTAAATCCCATCCACCTTCTTCCATTGAGTGCATGAAATCATCACCATATTTTATAATTCCTGATTCTAACATTTCTCTAAGTAGATCATTACCCTCTCTTGTTCTTTCACCAACTCCTGCGAAAACAGAAAGACCACCATGTCCTTTAGCAATGTTATTAATTAACTCTTGAATAAGTACTGTTTTACCAACACCTGCTCCTCCAAATAATCCAATTTTTCCACCTTTAGCATAAGGCTCTATAAGGTCAATAACTTTAATTCCAGTAAATAATACTTCAGTTGAAGTAGAAAGATCTTCGAATCTTGGTGCTTCTCTGTGAATAGGAAGTCCACTATCACCAGATTTAGGTAAATCTCCTAAGCCGTCAATTGCATCTCCTATAACATTAAATAATCTACCATAAACATCATCTCCAATAGGCATTTGTATAGGAGAGTTTGTAGATGTAACTACAACTCCTCTACTAAGACCATCGGAAGAATCCATTGCTACAGTTCTTACTGTATTTTCTCCAATATGTGATTGAACTTCAAGTACTAGTAAAGTTCCGTCACTTTTTTTGATTTCTAAAGAATCATATATTTTAGGTAACCCTTTACCAGCTTCGAATTCTACATCGATTACTGGCCCAACTATTTGTGAAATTTTTCCTGAAATTATAGACATTGTATAGGTGTTTATTTAATAAATAACTTTCAAGTTGCAAAGATAGATTTTTTCTCTAAAAAATTTGAATAAATTTTTTAAAAAATAGCTAAAATTTATGAATTATTTTAAAACAAAAAAACCTGTAGATATTCTACAGGTTTTTTTAAATAAAATTTATAATAATGTTCTAATTCATTGTAGGCGAGTAATTCGTTGGAAATTCTCCTGCAACTGCAGCAGCTTCCGATAAATTAGACCCATAAGTAGCATCAATTGCTTCCATTACCTTGTTAGCTAATAAAGCATTTCCTCTTGCTGTTGGGTGAATTCCATCTAAAGAGAAGAAACCTCCAAAGACTAAATCTCCAGTCATTACATAATCATCAAACTGAACACCTTGCTCAACTACTTCATTAAAGAAAGAATGAGCATCAAATCTTGCCCATCCAGCTGGTGCTAAAGCATCAATTGTTGAATTCATTCCAGCGATTGCTGTTTGTAAAGCAGATATTTCGCTTCCAGTTAAAACTCTAGTATCATCTAAAGGAACTGAAACACCCCAAACCAATTGTGGATTATTTGGATCAGCTTGTGTCCCAAGAATTGACGATGTAGACAGTAAAATTTTATCACTAGAATTTGTATGTCTAAGATTAGGAAGTACTGGGCCTCCAAAAGGAGTTAAGTCAATTACAGTAAGTTCTTCATCATTAATAAGTATAGGGTTTGCAGGTCCAGCTTCAACTAATATATATCTTAAGTCTGCTTCTGCTTGTGAAATACCATAAGCACCACCTGTAGCAGCATATAAACCTACGGAAGCATCTAATCCCCCATTGTATGGGGCAAAAGCTGCAGATAGACCACCTGCAGTTGCAGCATCTAAAGGAATTGCATTCCATGGTATAGTGTTAAAGAATGGATTGTTAGTAACATCAGGAACGTTAATTACAACACCATTAGCTACATATGCATTTAAACTTCCAGCTGTTGTGCCAAAAGCAAATCCAAATCCTTGTGCAGAAGTTAAATCTGGTAATGGAACGTTAGTTCCTCCGTCAGTAGCATAAGCTAAAGCATCACTAAAACCAGACCATAAACTCACAAAAGAAGGAGCTTGAGCTATTGCGTCTCCAAGAATACTTGCTCCTTGTGACGAAGCCATTCTTACATAGTAAGGGTTTGCTTGACCTACTTGTAATCCAGCGAAGCTACCATAACCTGGCGCTAACATATGAACAGCATTAACTCCTGGAGCAGCCATATTTGAGTATGGTCCTGCTTGGACATTTAAAGCGTCAGTAGTTGTTGTACCTGGTAAACTTGCTGGCCCAGAACCATTAAAAAATAATCTTGAACCGTTGTATGGTTGTCCACCTATTAATAAACCTCCAATATTATCATCCGTATAAGGTTGAGAGAAAGTATTACTAGATTGGTTTTCGATAGCTTGACTCATAACTCCACTCATTATATTTGCAAATGAGTTTTTCTGTCCTTCGTAAAACAAAGCACCGTCAGTGTATCCAGCAGTAACTGTTGCTCCTAATGCAACCATGTTACTAAAATCAGCTGTACCAGATGTAACTTCTACAAATTGTTCGCTGTAAGGAACTGCGTCCTCCTGATCTTCAATACATGCCGTGAAGACAAGTAATGACATCGAAAGCAATAAATATTTGTTATTTAAAATTTTCATAATTTAATTATTTATAGGTTATTAATAGTTAAAGAAAGGTAATACTGAGAACCTATTAAACCAGATCCGAATGCAGTAAAGTATTCGTTACCACCAAGATTGGCAGCACCAGCTTTTAGGACAGTCTTAAGTTTCGGTAACGTTAAACTCACTTGAGCATCAATTACGTGTTCTGCAGGAACCGCTCCTTCACCGAAAGTTGCCTCCCAGTAGAATTCACTGTTATATCTCCATGCAACATTAAACCCAAAGTTTTTGAAAAGTTTTCTATTTCCAAATTGAGCTTTAACTTTATGTTCTGGTGTATTCCAGTTTGTAGCAAAATCAGGATTCAGAGCTTCATCAAAATCCAAGATTGATTTAGTGTAATTTGCACTTAAATCAAAATCTCCAAATACCTTAGTAGTAACGCCTATTGCACCACCCCAAGAATTTATCTCTGCATCAGAATTTGTATATACACTCCAAGTTTCGTAATCTCCATTAACCATTGCTAATACAGATAGCGCGTTGTCACCAACCGTTCCGTATAAAGGAGATAATACTGCCTGAGTATTAATAAAGTTAGTATACTCATTTTTGTATACACTAAAGTCTACTAAAAATGTTCTAGATAATTTACCTCTATATCCAAATTCTACTGATCTTACCTCTTCAGGCTTAACCATTTCTACTCCAGATGCCGTTAATGCTGCAGGATTACCTGTAGCTGCAAAAGCGTAAAGCGAAGCAACTGAGAATGAATTATTAATTGCACTATTACCATCTAAAGTAACAGAACTAGGAACACCTAATGCTTGTCCATTAGCACTTACTGGTCTAGTACTGGTGTAGTTAGGTAAACTTGCAGGAGAAGAACCAATTAATCTAGCTCTACCAACATCAAGACCTATAAACAAATCTTGTGTTGATGGATTTCTAAATCCAGTTTGAAACCCTAATCTAAAGTTGTGGTTTTTGTATTCACCAGCGTTATAAGATAAAGAAACTCTTGGAGTTACTTGTCCGTCAAAAAATTCATTTTTATCGTATCTACCAGCTGCTGTTATTGTTAATCTATCTTCATTAAAAAAGCTTTTAACAATTTGCGTGTAAATACCTGTTTCAGAATAATCTATACTACCATCGTAATCTGTGTATATTGTCCCTGATGAGTTTAGAGAATATTGTCTAAACGATCCACCAACTTGAATATCAGCAAAGTCTACTTGATCTCTAAAACTATAATTCCAGTCACTATGGTATACTTTTGAATTATCTTGGAATTTAGCTCCAGTAGTTAAATCAGGATTATTTACAACAGTTTCGAAAGCTGCATCAAACTCAGGAGTTCCGGGAAGAAATCTTCCTGTATCAGCAGTAGCTCTACCTACAGCGTGAGCCTGAGATTGTGTAGCACCACCTAATGTTGCGCCAGCAAATCCACTTACATACTCTCCGAACCATTGACTATCACCTTTCCAAGTTCTGTTAATATTTATCGCTGTAAAGTTCATGTCATAACTATCTCCTGCATTATCTTCAGTAACATATGCTCTTACAAAAAAGTTATCGTTCTTTACTTCTAATTTATTTTGACTCATTGTGAAATTTTCAATTCCATAACGGTTAGTTCCTTGGTAAACAGTTTGACCTGTTCCCCATTTCCCTACGTAAGAAATTTCAAAATCATTTTCAAAAGGTCTGTAGTAAATTCCCCAATCAACTTTTTTACTTTCAGCGATATGGTCAGTTAAAGCTACTTCTCTGTATCCAGTTCTACTTACTACCTGTGATGGAATAAGATTTTGAATTCCAGCAGGAGCTAAACCTAATTGAACAAGACTATTTGCTACACCTTTAATATCTGTAGCAACTTCATCACCATATATATTAATACCATCGTGATCATAATCAGCTCTAGTTAATCCTCTACCTAATTTATCTTCTTCACTATCTGCTATCCAGTCAGTTCCAAGTAAGTATCCAAAGTTTACTTTAATAGCTAGTTTGTCACTAAACTTGTGTCCAAAACGAATACTTAAATCTCTGTAAGTATTGTCTCCAGCAGCTTCTTGTGAAGTTATTCCTTGTTTGTATTGTCCACTTAAACCTTGAAAATCAAAAGGATTTTTACTAGTCATAAGAAGTATACCATTAAATGCATTTGCACCATATAAAGCAGAAGATGCTCCAGGTAACAATTCAACACTTAATACATCTGTTTCTGTCATCCCAAGTAAGTTTCCTAAAGGGAAGTTTAAAGCAGGAGCAGAGTTATCCATTCCATCAACTAGTTGTACAAATCTAGTATTTGCAAATGTTGCAAAACCTCTAGTATTAATTGCTTTAAATGTTAAACTATTTACATTTATATCAACTCCTTTCATATTTTCTAATCCATCATAGAAATCTGCAGATGCAGTATTTGCAATCTCTTTAATACCGAATCTTTCGATAGTAACAGGAGATTCAAATATTCTTTGCGGTGTTCTAGATGCTGATACTACAACTTCATCTAAAAAAGTTCCATCTTCAAGCTTGAAATCAAGCGAACCAGATGAATCAACATTTTGTGATGATGACTGAAATCCCATCATACTAGCTGTAACCGTCATAGATCCCGCTGCATCAGACTTGAAAGAATAGTTTCCGTCAAAGTCAGTCTGAGCTCCAGTAGAAGTTCCGTCAACGATGACATTAGCTCCAGCAAGTGGTTGACCATTTTGGTCAGTTACATTTCCGTTAATCGTGGTTTGTGCATAAGAAACGACACAAAAACACATCATAAAAATCTTAAAAATTGTTTTCATAATTATTAGTTAGTTAGTATTTAAGTTATACAATATATGTATATAATCCGTTAACTCCATGTTAATTTGACAAAAAAACACATTTTAAAGGTGGTAATTATTACGAATAATGATATAAAAATTACTATATATTAATATAAAATTAATTATTTAACGAATATTTTAATTTATATGTAATATTTTAATAAAATAAGTAATTTATCAAAGATCGGGCTATTTTGGGCTAAAAGTCAACAGTAAAGCCAAATGAAGGGATTACAGATCCATTAGTAATACCTACCTCAACTAGATTTCTGGGTATAATAACTTCAAATTGTTCATTCCTTTGTAGTCCATATTTTGGAGGAATAGGTATTTTTTGACCTAAGAAATTTTGAATATCTAAATAGAAATTAAATGAATACTTTTCATAATTCCATTTTTTGTCAAATCTAATGTCCGCTAAACTAAAGTTAGACAGCTTAACTTCTCCTAGTCTTGAATAATCAAAGATCATCTCAGGATATGTTTCTACACTCGAACTTAAATCGTAGGGAACATAAGGAGTTTTTCCAGAGAATCTCCATCTGGCACTAACTTCCCAGTTTTTTTTGAGTTTATAACCCCCTGTGAAAGAAATTAAATGTTTACTGTCCCAAACTGAAGGAATATAGTTTGAATTTATATCTGTAAACTCACTTTTGAAATTCGTATAAGAAAATATACCATAAAAATTATTAGATAATTTCTGTTGAAATAGGAACTCAATACCTGAAGACTTTCCCTTTCCAGAGGTTACTATATCTTCATTTCCAAAGACCTCAAAGTCTCCACCTTTATTAGCCATTGAAATACCATCTAGAATCGAAATAGGGTATTGTGAATAATTTTTGACAAAATATTCAAGAGAAAATTTTGAAGAGCTGGAGCTGTTATAATCTAATCCAATAACATGATGAACGCTTTTGGTGTATTTACTATTCTTGTTTGAAAATTCTCCATTATTATTTTGAAAACCAAGCATGGTATAAGTAGGCATTTTGTAATACTCACCATAGGTCATATTTAGTTTCCATCTGTTATCATCAGAAAGACCATAAGATAACCCAAATCTTGGTGAAAAGTTATCAAGTAAATCTGATCCTGTGGAAAAGGTATCTGCATCTAATCGAAATCCAAATGAAAAGTCCAAATTATCATCCAGAAAACTTTTGGATATATTAGAGTAAATCCCGTATTTATAAAAATTGATTGTTGTGAAGTAATTAATATTATTAATGTAATCCTGCGTATCATTTAAATAATCCGCAAATTGAATATTTGCTCCAAGTTTAATTTTCCAGTCTTTATAGTAACTAGTCAATTTAACTTTTAATTTTGTCTCCCACTCGTGAGAATCATTTTGAAAAATAACTCCTTGCTCGTTTAAATTATCAGTATAGCTTGAAATAAGGTTATTTAGTCTATTGGAACTAACTGAACTAACTAAGCTACCTGGACTATTTTTAAATTTTCTTTTCCATGTAACTCCCCATGTATTAGTAGTTTGATCTATAACAGGAGCCTGGTCAATTTGAATTTGTTGCTCTGAGTTAAAATCCTCAGGTGCTTCTGATGAAAAATCATCTATAGATCCAATTCCTAAAACAGATATTGAATTATACGGGTCAATTATGTGATTAATTTTCCACTGGTAATCCCAGTAGTCAGGTCTTATTGCTAGACCAATGAGTTTAAATAAATACTTCAAATAGCTCCTTCTTGCTGAAAATATCATTGTAGTTTTACTATCCTTAGAACTATTTTTAAATAAAGGACCTTCAAGTGTTATTCCAGCTTCGCTAGCCCCTAGTCTAAAGTTGCCTCTAAACTCTTTACTATTTCCTTCTCTTTGCTTAAATTTTAAAACTCCACTTAATGGGTTATCGTATTCAGATTCAAAAGAAGAGGTTGATAATGTAACTTCGCTTATAAAAGATATATTAACCAGTCCCACAGGTCCCCCTGAACTACCCTGAGTACTAAAATGATTAATATTTGGTATCTCAATATCATCCAAATAATATACAGATTCGTTTGGTGCTCCCCCCCTAATAATTATATCATTTCTAAACCCCCCAATAGATGGTGATATACCAGGCATACTTTGAACAACTTTAGTAATATCGTTATTACCTCCTGGGTAACTTTGTATTTCTACAGCAGAAAAAGTTTGAATAGAAAGAGGACTTTCTTTAGACTTGTAAAATGGATTTTGAGTTATAACGACTTCGTCTAGGGTTTCTTTTAACCGACTTAAATATATTTTTTCAACAGGGGTTCCTTTACTTTTTATAATTACGTTAAATAGTTTTTTTGATTTATATCCAAGAAAAGATACAAGTATATTATATGTTTTTGGTTGGACATTGTCAAATTCAAAATTACCATCAAAATCAGTTATTGTTCCAAAATCTGTACCCTCAAGTAAGATTGTAGCTCCAATTAATGGTTCGTTAGTTTTTTCATCATAAACGTACCCATATAATTGTCCAGACACTTGAGAGAAACAATAATTGCTGACAAGAATAAATAATATTAAAAAAACATTAATAGATGTTTTTTTAGAAGATGTTTTT
>Ga0209482_1001097_pt1 | contig 20150 bp, 20 predicted proteins | sample CoawatmetaG10DNA_FD_187512 | JGI IMG/M metagenome (GOLD analysis project Ga0209482, IMG submission 187512) | Marine microbial communities from the West Antarctic Peninsula - Coastal water metaG104-DNA (SPAdes) (version 2) | ecosystem: Environmental > Aquatic > Marine > Coastal ...
AAACATTATAACTATTATTTTTCCAAAATTCTTTATCTAATTTTTTTCCCCAATGATCACTTAAAACTTCAAGCTTTAATTGAAGAAAAGCAACCTGACCTTGGTTTGCATGAGTTCTATGACAATTATATGGCTTAGATAAATAAAAACACTCCCAGCCGTCAAGAAAAACCTTTAACCAAAGCTGTGCATCAGTAAAAAGTCCATAATCACTATCAAACCCTCCAACACCCCTTAGAATTGAAGTGCGAACCATTGCCAATTGAATTGGCATAAAATTTTCAAATATATCCTCAATAGCCTCTTCGCTATTAAGTTTAAGATTTTTTTTGTGGATGATTCTAGAGTTAAGAAGAGCTCCTTCTGCATTAATTATTCTAACTGAAGAATACACAAGCCCTATTGACTTATCTTCTAATTTTGAAACATAGTTTGATAAAAAGCCTGGCAATAATAAGTCATCATGAGGGAGTAAAACAAAATACACTCCATATGCTTCATTAATACATTTTGAGAAATTATTTAAAGCACCAATATTTTCTTTATTTTTTATATATCTAACTCTATCGTCTTTAATAGAAGAGACAATGGAAGAAGTAGAATCAGTTGAGCAGTTATCGAGCACTAGAAGTTCAAAATTACTATAATCTTGCTCGAGGACACTTTTAATAGACTCGAGTAAATAATTTTCACCATTAAATACTGGGATGCAAATGCTTACAAAAGGAGTACTAGAATCTATCATAAAGTATTAGAAAACAAGTCTTTATTTAAATGTTTAAGTAAAGCTGCTTTACTGTATCTTTTATACCATTTTCAATACTAGTTGAAGGATGCCACTTTGTCAATCTCTTAAGATTATCTAAACTGGCATAAGAGCGCGGTTGTGGCGGCTCAAATCCTGTTCTATCATGAGATCCAAAATTTAACAGAGCAGGGTCAGCGTTACACTCTTTCCAAAATAATTTAACAAATTCTTTTAATTGAATTACTGAACCACTACCCAAATTAACAATACCAGACTCATTAACGTTTACAAGCTTATTAATGCCTTTAGCGATATCAAAGGTATGAATATAATCTCTATAATGCTCACAGGGAGACAAATTCATTTGTCTTTCTTCAAGGCAATTTTTAAATAGTTGACTTATAAGTGAATCAGACCTCTGTCCTGCACCAAATGCGTAGAATAATTTGATGTGTAGAAAGGTTCGATTTATTTTTTTTGCTGCTTCAAAACCATAAGTTGCCAGAGCAAGCTTTCCCTTAATATAATTATTCAATTCACCAGTTGGTAAAAACTTCTCTTTCAATTCGCCAACACGATCACCATACTCAGAGGAAGAACCAATCAAAATAAACTTTTGAAGTCCACACTCATATAACTGATCAATTAAGTTGATTCCATCTTGAAGATTATCAGTGAGATGGCACTTGTGTTGATTATCATAAACATTTCCCCATCCTGAATGAATAAAAGTTTCAGGTAAGCCATAATGAGATACCGCCCTTTTAATTGAATCTTTTTTTGAAAAATCAACAAAAACTACAGAATCATCATTCGATAATGAAGGTGAATTAGATACTGATATTACTCTATATCCAGAAGCAACAAGTGATTGCCTGATATATGAACCAACAAAGCCTCTTGAGCCTGACAACCAAATAGTATTATTCATAATAAAACCTTAAAGAATATCCTCTATTAATTCTAAGATGGCTCCATCTGGGTCATGGCAGTATAAAATTTTAGCCTTACCGCCCGGAGCAATCAAAGGCTCAGATTTGCAAACATATCCAGCCTGCTTAATGTCTTCATACAATTTTGAAAGATTATCAACTGTAAGGGCGGCATGAGAGCAGCCTATTTGATTTGAATCAAAGGCGTTGTGGCTGGAAGAATCCTCATCAGGGTGAGAGTGGTATTGCAGTAACTCAATCAAGCCACCCCCTGGAATGATTAACTTTACCCATTCTAACTTTACATTTTTCAAACCAGTTAATGAATCAATAAATTCACCTTCCTCAGTAAAGCGGCGATAAACTTCTAAGCCTAATATATCAACATAAAATTTTAAAGAAACATCTAAATCATTAACTACAAAACCAACATGTCGGATTGATGAAATCATAAATATTAATTGATTGAAGCTTTATTTTGATATTTTTCGTACAGAAAATCTGAATCAATATAGAAGGCATTATAAATATCAGCAAAAAAGGAATCACACAGCATCATATTACTTTCTCTTTAAATATCCATTGGGAGCAACTGAAATCATCAATTTCTCATCAATACTTTTATCTATAGTAAAGTTATGATTTTCTATTAGATATTCTTTTAGGGCAGTTTTGGGATTATTCCCCTTCTTCCAGGGTCTATCACCATGTGATGTATCAGGCAAATCTTCTATAACTGAATCGAATACCACGCAATAACTATCCTTAGAGACTAAGGGCGCATATGCTCTAAGTTCCTCTAGAACATGAGAATGAGTATGATTTGAATCTAAAAAAACCATTATTTTCTTAAAACCTTCTGCTTCTTTTTCTACCTTATTAATGATTTGACCATCTATTGAAGAACCTTCAATGAGAACAAGTCTGTTTCTTAAAGGATGCTCATCCAAAGCTTTTCTATTATGATCTCGTATGTCAATATCAACTCCAACAACCATGCGCTTTGGCTTGCTTGTATCTAATAATTCTCCAGATTGAGCTGCTTCGCAATAATCAAGCAATGCAAGTATGGACGCACTTAAAATTAGAGAGCCTCCATGAGCTATACCTGTCTCAATAATTAAATCTGGCTTTACCCTCCAAATTATTTCTTGTGTTGCAACTATGTCTTGGGGGTACTGAATAATAGGCCTAGAAAGCCAATCGAAATTGTATGAATAATTTGATGTCACAGACTCTTCCATAAAGTCAGAAGAAATCTTTTTCAACAAATCTGAATGCATTTTTTTCATTTATTTATTTCAATATATATTTATGTATTTACTTAATATTATTTGATATTAAGAACTTCAGGACAGCATTATAATCTACTTTCATTAAGTCTTCGTAAGGCTTTAATAATCTCTCGGACTTATTTCTAACTAAATCAATAACCTTACTATTTGGAATAGATTGATGAATCTTTAGTGAGAGATTTTTTAGGCTACTATTATGACCCCTTGAATCATCAATTAAGACGACTTTATTTGTTTTTTTAATCTCATTTAAAATGAACTCACTATTAAAGTCAGAATGAGTATTAATAGAAAATATAGAAGCAGTTCTACCAGTAATTAACAACTTCTTTTGCAACTCTAAGCCGTAAGGCAAGGAATGATTTAAACATAAAATACATGCGTCTTCGCCAGAACTATATTGAAGAAAATTTAAGTTTAAATCTTTGTACACCAATTCAAGCTCTAAAAGATCTGACTGCAATAAACGCTGTCCTGAACTTAAAACTCTAAATCCAGGCTTAAGAAGATATTTTTCTAAAATTAGAGCCGAGTCTATATTATTGGTAAATGAATAAGCATCTATATCAGCGATTGAACAAAAACTCTCAATATTATTCAAAATTGCTTGAGGACCCTCATAGCCACTATCGACTGTTACAGGAAAAATTGTGAAAGATGCTGATGGTTCATGCTGCCTAATAATATTATAAGTATTAGTAATTTGGTCTATCCCCAACAAGAGAAAGTCTAGTTGCTTCATGAAAAAGATAGACGATACCCCATTTAACATCATGCCAAAGCCATTTCCTACAAGCATATTTTCACTATTCTGAGAATTACTTGGGACCACGTTCTCTATGGCAGACATTCCTCTTGTCAATCCGCTCAAGCAAGATGCTGCATCTACATTCTGTCCATACATTACAACTTTATCATCAAAAGTAAGTAATTCTTTTTTTATAGTTTGGTTAAGAAATTGAACAAACTTCATCTTATCTCACTAATTATCTTTTCCATTTCCTCTTCTGCTAAAACTAAAAGCTCCTCTTTCTTCATATAAGCCTGCAAAACATACAATGGATCTGAATTAGATTCTTCTAAAAGAGGGAAATTCTTATTAAGATTAACTTCAGGGGCTGGTCCAGCATGGTAATTTATAAACTTTCCATTTGGGTTATCCTCATTATGAAGAGTCCAATGTCCAAGAGTACTAAGCTCAACCTCCACAACAACTGGGGCATTATTAATTAATGCTTTTTCTCTAACTGACTGAATATTTTTTAAGTACTCAAAAGGATCATTACCACTTAAATGAGTGTAATCAACTCCTAAAGAATTAGAAAGCCCTTTCAGATCTATTTTTCCTCTTCTTTCATCAATCTTAGTTCCAAGGGACCATCCATTATTTTCCACTATTATTATAGTAGGTAATTTATTTGAACTAAGAAACAACAAGGTTTCATAAAAAGCACCTTCTTCAATTGCCCCATCGCCAGTTACGATAATAACAACCCCTTTATTTCCTATCACCTTATTTGCAAATGCATATCCTGAACCAACACAAAGATTATTTCCCAATATACTTGAAGAATAAATTATTCCTTTGTTCAGGTTATTAAGGTTCATTGAGCCAAGCATCCCGCCCCCAAGTCCACAATCTTTTAAGTAGTACTCATCTAGATCCTCTTTCAAAACTTTCAATCTCGCTAAGTTATAATGAATATTTCTATGTGTAAGGAACAAAGAATCACTCTCTTTCATTGCATGATCAACTGAGACCGCAATAGATTCATGGCCCATAGCAAGATGGATGGGTATTTTAAAGTCACCTTTTTTATACAAATCATTAATATATATCTGTGACAGCCTGAGCCAAATTATTTCTCTAAGAATATTTTCTTTAAGGTAAGTCATATATAGGCTTTCATAATTAAAGGCTACTTTTTAAGCCCTCAAGATAAGAATGTGCCTCTTCAGAGTCTTCAACTGGAGCCCAAGACGCCATCTTTTTCCATGAATTAGGTTCATATTTACCTTCCATTGTTTCATAAACAATATTTTTTCTAGAAAGCATAACGTACGTATGCCAAGTAAACGCTGGAACTTTAATAGATGTCAGGTTACCTTCTGTCAGTAATGTGGTTTTCGTAATAGACCCATTATCATCAAACTCAATAAGTCCAAAAGAGCCTTTAATAAGATACATATTTTCAATTTTTTCATCACTAGGATGTAAATGAGGCTGCATATATGAATCTTCTAAAATAAAGTTGAAAACTTTATTGAGATAATCACCTCTTTTATGTAATATTAATGGAGATCTTCTCCTAGATGTTTTATTAGCATCTATGAAACGAGACTTAATTTCTTCTTTTGAAAGATTTGGTATAACACTATTCATATTTTTAAATTATTTTACCCAATACAAATTATCATCAATTCTTTTACTATTATAAAGATGTTCTATTTGCTGTAATCTATAGAACTCTCTTTTATTAAAAGTAGAGCTTTCGATTTTAAGTTCCAACAACTTACTTATTAGATCCTCAACGCCTTTCTGAACATTCCAATTTGATTTGAAACCTGGCATTAATGTATGAATCTTTTTAAAAGAAACTTTATAGGTTCTAGTATCAACTCCATCTTGTATTTTTCTATCTTTAACTAATTCATTGATTTCCTCATCACTTGAAAGGTCGAGATAGTTAAGCTCTGATCCAGGAACACTAGAATTAATTATTTTTGCTATGTCTAATATCTTTAGATTATCTTCATCATTACCTACATTTAATACCATCAAATTACCTTCGTCATATTCCCAATCTATCGAGCACCTTATGGATTCGCAAGCATCCTCAATATGCAAATGTGGTCTCCAAGCCTGGCCATCAGAATTTAAAGTAATCTTATTTGTGGTTAAAGCTAGACCACACAGCATGTTAATTACCACATCAAATCTTATTCTAGGTGAAAATCCATAAACTGTACCAAATCTAAGGGCTATGGGTGAAAAATTAGAATCTGATATAGATTTTAAACCATCTTCAACTTGGATTTTATTTAATGAATAAGCTGTCTGGGGATTAGTTTTATCTGCTTCTTCTAAAGAATCTTCAGTCCCTGATGCTCCATAAACTGAACAACTCGAAGGATAAATAAATTTAACCTCTAACTCCTTACAAAAAGTTGCTATTTTTATCGCATAGTCTCTAGTTGGGTCATAAATTTTTTCTGATGTTAAATTACCAAAAGGATCATTTGATATTCCTGCTAAAAGTATGACAGAAGAATATTTAGCAATATCTTCTTTTTTTATAAACCTTACATCTTTAGAAACTGTAGGAACTTTATGAGGAGAAACTATAGTGCCTTCTATAAAAAAACCAGTATCTATTCCTTCACAATCATAATTCCTATCTTCAAGATATTGCGTTAAACGACTTCCAAGGTAACCTTGAGATCCTATTACTAATATTTTTTTATTCATAAATATTTAAAACCCGTGTTAGAAGAGATAATTTAAATAAAGCTTAAATATTTGGCTGGTCATAATATGTGATTCTTGTTCCACTATTATCAAACTCAATAGGTAAAAAATAAAGATTAGAGAGAGCATCTAGAACTTTTTTTTGATTTTCTTTTTCGACATAAAATATGAGAAAACCTCCACCACCAGCTCCTAATAACTTGCCACCTATTGCGCCAGCTTTAATTGCCATTGAGTAGTAATCATCTATTTCATTTGAAGATATGTCTCCAGTCAACTTTCTCTTAATTTCCCAGCCTTGATGAAGAATCTTACCAAAATTTTTCATATTAACACCTGAAGAAAAAACATTCCTAATGGGGTCGACTAAATTTTGTAACTGCCTCAATTCATTAAGCTTATTTTTAGTTTCACGCTGCTGACTTTCAAGAATTTTACTTGCATCTCTCTTAGTTTTTAAATAGAAGAGCATTAAATTAGATTCAATATTTTTTTTTGCCTTATATTTATAGAGAACAGGCTCAACTGAGACAACTTCGTCAGATGTAAAGGTAAATATATTGAGATTTCCATATGCAGATGCATAATGATCTTGTTTACCCATTGCTCTTCCAAGTATGTCTACTTCAATATGAGCCGCTTCTGATGCAATTACATGCTTAGTTACCATTTCACCTTTTAATGCATGAAGTGCGTTTACTAAACCAACTGCAAATGCGCTAGACGAACCTAATCCAGTAGAGCCAGGTATGTCTGTAAATGTTGTAATTTCGACTGGAAAGTCAATATTGAACATTCTAAGCGCCTCTCTAACAATTGGATGTTCTATATCATCAATGTCATTTTTAAACTCGACTTTAGTCCAATTAATTCTGTATTTATGCTCTACAATCCCAATTTGTCTTTTAACTACTACATAGATATACTTATTTATTGATGTGCTTATAACTCGACCAGGCTCACGAGAATAGAACTCCCTTAAATCTGTACCACCGCCTGCAAAACTTATTCTAAAAGGTGTTCTTGTAATAATCATGTAAGTATTTTAATTAAAATATTCTAGAATATGAGGGAAAATATTAGAAAGCTTGTTAGATGAATAAATTGGCTTATATTTTTCAGGTAAGCTTAATAATTCTGAATCATCGCCTATAAATACGCTTTTCGAGCCAGCATTATATGCGGCCTTGCAATCACGTATGTCATCACCAATAAATAAAGTTTTATCAAGTCTCACGTTAAAATCCTTAGAGGCTGCATAAAACATCCCTGCTTTAGGTTTGCGACAATCACATTTATGATCCCAATGATGAGGACAAATATATATTTTCAGAATTTCAATTCCATATTTTTGACACTCATTAATTAAATTACTATGAATTCTAGATAGCTCATTAGGTTCAATCATATTTCTCGAAAGCCCAGCTTGATTTGTGATAATAATGAATTTAAATCCTTTTTTGGCAAGAGCTTTCATAACGTCAAAAGTATCAATAATAATTTTAAAATCCTCCCATTTACTGATGTATTTTCCTTTTGGAGCTTTCTGATTTATTACGCCATCCCTATCAATAAGTATAATTTTTTTTTCTAATAGGTACTTTTCTGCTTTTTTCCAACGACTTGGATCAGAAATACTTTGATATGAATCTTTTTGAATCCATACTCCTACCTGCTTATTAGAAACCATCAAATTAATAATTGATGAGAAACTACAGTCTGGGTCCTCGAAATACTCAAATGTAATATCTTTCTCAATAACCATATAACCAATTTCTACATAATTTGTATCTGTATCTGACCTGTCATTATTGTATTTTTGAGCTATTCCATGATCATTAATACTAATATTTCCTGGAGTTTTTTCTGAAACCATAAGTGTCAAAGGTAGCTTATTTTTAAAATGAGTTTCATGCAACTTATCTAGAGAAAATGAGGCAAAATTATCAGAATATAAAAGTATGAAATGATCTTCAATATAAGATTTAGCTTCCCATAATCTTCTTCCAGTATTCCACTCTACTGGACCAAGAGAATAAATAATATCCCACCCAAATCTACTTCCATCTCCAAAGTAATCCTCAATTTGTTCTCCCAAGTAGCCGGTAAGAAGAACAAAATTTTTAATCCCTTGTTCATGCAATTGCTGAAGCAAATACAAAAGAAAAGGTTCTCCATTACACAAGACCATTGGCTTAGGAATCTCATTAGTAAAAGGCCGAAGGCGAGTCCCTAAGCCTCCACATAAAATAACGGCCTGCCTTGGTAAGCCAATCATCAGCTCAAACTCTCCCATGTGAGCTTAATACCACTAGTAAGATTAGTTTTTGGCTTCCAAATAAGGCTTTTAGTAGTTAAAGTCATTTCTGCCCAAAAATCTTCATCTGTTAATTTAGGTGATGATTTAGATTGCAGTTTATTTGATAAATTTGATGAGTTAGAGACCAGTTTTTCAGCGTAGCGACATACTTGAATTGCATTAGTTGAAACTCCTGATCCAAGATTATAAACACCTGAAGAAAAACTAATTGTTGATGCAATAGTAAAAGCATCAACTACGTCATCGATAAAAATATAATCATTTGAGTTGAAAGGTGAGTTAATTATTGGCAACTTACCTTTTTTTAAGTTATTAAAGATAGTAGGTAAAAGCGATCCTGGTCTTTGACCAGGGCCATAAATGTAAAATATTCTGAACCATGCAAAACTAATAGATTTTCTTCTGCAAAGCAACTCTGCATCTTTACGTAAAGAGTTTTTTGCCCAGGTAAAATGATTTTTTGATCCTTCTACTTTTTCAGTTTCTATACACTCGCCACTAGCATTATCATACTCCCAACAACTTCCAGAAAATAATACTTTATTACAACTTTGAAGGCTAGTAACAAAATTAATAAAATCTATGGATTGAAAAAGATTCATTTTTGACTTTTCTATAGAGAAATCTGGGATATCTTGCCAAGCAAGATGTATTACTACTTCAGGAGAAAATAATTTAACTTCACTCTGATAAGATTTGGGAATCGAAAGATCAGCCTTTAACCAGTATATTTTATTTTTACTTATGTCATTTGGAATTGAACGAGCAATAGCCAAAACTTCAACCCCAAGAATACTTAATTTTTCTGCAAGTGGTCTTCCTAAAAACCCAGAAGCACCTGTAATAGCTACTCTCAAATTACTTTCCTAAATAATCTGGGATATTTAAATCTTTTTCAGAAATTACTTTAGGATCGCATGGCCATTCAATTGAAAACATTGGGTCATTATATCGAATACCAGTGTATGAATCAGGACTATATGAATCGCCCATGTAATAGTGCACAATAGTATCATTATGCATAGTTAAATAAGCATTAGCACAACCAGCAGGAACATATATGCTTTCTTTTTTTACAGATGAAATTTCAAGAGCAACCCACTGGTGATAAGTTGATGAATTACTCCTGAGATCTATTACAACATTGAATAAAGAGCCTGTAATACAAGAAATAATCTTAGACTCATTACTTGGAGGCTTCTGATAATGAAAACCCCTTAAAGTATGTTTCTTAAAATTTTCCGAGATATTTCCCTGGATTACTTTAAAGTCTATCCCATTGTTTGCAAACTCATCTTCGCAATAACTTCTTCGGAATACCCCTCTTTGGTCTTTATGCAAATCAGGAATAATTAAATACAAATCAGCAATTGACTGTGAAATAAAATTCATAAGATATATGGATCACCTGGAAGAGGAATAATAAATTCTCCTAAAAAACCAGCCTCTCTTAAATCATTGATAATTTCATCTTGAAAATTCCATGCTAATAATAAAATCTTATTAGTTTTTTTAATCTCCGGCAATCCCGCATCAAAAGAAACAATAGGTATATTTGACCCAGCAGTAAATAGTCCAGCTTTTAAAGGGTTCTTATCAATAACAATTGATATATGATCAGAATTAATTCCACAATAATTTAACAATGTCGAGCTTCTTGCAGAAGCACCATATGCAGGTATTTTTTCATTTTCATTGAATACTATTTGCTTAATTTTTTCTGAATGTATTTCAACTTTCTCAGCAAATTCTAACCAACGCTCATAAGAGTTAATTGCATTTTCTTCATCTTGATTTTCAAGCTCTATTAACTTCCCAGATTTTGGTATCTTTATCTTCGAAAAATAAACTACCCATGACCCGCCACTAATAGGGCTATAAATTACGTCATAAACATTTAGACCATATCTTTGAAGCAAGCCACTAATAGTTCTTAATGTAAAATAAAACAAGTGCTCATGGTAAATGTAATCATAATGCTTCTCATCTAAAACAAGACCAGCATTATGAAATTCAATAATACCAACCCCATCAGTATTTAACAAGGTGCTAATGCCATCAATAACTGAATGAATTTGTTTTACATGAGGAATTACATTTCTAGCAAAAATAATGTCAGCCTTCCCTTCTTTTTTGATTATTTCATTTGCCAGATCTACTGTAAAAAAATTACAAATAGTTGGAATACCTTTTTTAACAGCTAAATCAACTATATTTTTTGCAGGATCCACCCCTAATACTTTGCAACCTCGCTCAATAAAGCGGTTTAAAAAAGTTCCATCATTGCTGGCAATCTCAACTACATAGGGATTTTTAATTGATTGGTTTTCAATTTTAGCTAAAGCTTCAGTTGCAAATTTATAACTGTAATTTTCTGCAGTTTTAGAAGTACCAGTAACCCATAAATATTGACTAAAGAGATAACCAGGATCAACATCTTCTCCTAACTGAACTGTTGAGCAATTTTCGCAAAAAATTAATCTGAGTGGAACAGAAGGAGGCGCCTCTTCTATATCTCTATAAAGACTATTTGCAGGAGCTTGATCTCCAAGATCTAAGATATCTCTTAATTCATTTGACTCACATATCCTGCAACTTTCAATCGTGGTGTAAATATTATTCATTTATTAAATCCTAAATATTTTTTTGGAATATTATTTTAAAAACCTGAAAGAATCATCGATAAGTTTAGATTCTTTCAAATAAGTTAATTGCTGGAGCCTAATAGTCTGAGGACCCCTAAACTCACGCTCAGTAAAATTATTACGTCTGAAAAATTCAACCAATTCCTTTCCACCTTTATCAAGATCCCATTCAGGCCTGTAGTAATCTTTTAACTCTGTAAGAATCTTTTAAAACTTACTCTATATGTTCTTGGATCAGAATGTTCTCCAGTAAAAATTAAGTCGCAGCCTGGAACAGCTCTCTGAGCTGCTTCTGCTATATCTCTTACCGTATAGTTCCCATTTAAAATCCCCACATTAAATGCCCTTCCCGAAACAATTATTGATGGGGCCTCAATACCAGCGATAAATGCAGAACAAACATCCTTTATATGGACTATTGGCCTCCAAGGAGAACCATCACTCATAATTTCAATTTTTCCAGTAGTATATGCACAAGCTACTAAATTATTAAAAACGATGTCACATCGAAGTCTTGGACTTGCACCAAACACTGTAGAGGGCCTAAAGGAAGTCACAACGAAACTCTCTGAAGACATTGAGTGAAGTTCTTGTTCTGCACTCCATTTAGCTATTGCATAAGAAGTTACTGGATTTTTCTCACTATCATCTTCATCTAGTTCGTTTGTTGAAGCTGAAATACCATACATACTTTGAGAAGAGGCATATACAAAGCGCTTTACTCCAGCATCTTTAGCCATTTTAGCAAAGCGAAGTGTACCTGAATAGTTTATATCTTCCGTTAGTTTTGGTGAAAATTCGCCCAAAGGATCATTTGATAGTCCAGCAAGATGAATAATTCCATCAATCCCATCAAAATCAGTAATTTTCACGTCTCTTAAGTCTTTAGTAATTTGACGATATATAACATCATAATCTTCTACTAAATTATCTGAAAAAAAACCAGAGTCGTATCCAACAACGCTATAACCTTTTTCTACAAGCATTGGAACTAAAACTGAACCAATATAACCCCTGTCGCCTGTGACCAATATATTCATAAAAATTAACTGTCTTGTTCAATTAGATAATCTATGATCGAAAGAATCCAAGTTTGGTGAACTATTTCAACTACGTTATATTTAGAACTGTCTACCCATAAATTAACATCACCACATTTTCTTAATTTGTTATCAAAAGAAAATCCAGAAAGTGTTACCACTGGAAGCCCCATATTTTTAGCTTTTTGAGCAGCATTAAGGATATTTTCAGACATCCCACTACTACTAATTAATATAACCACATCATTATGATCTGCATAAAATTCAATTGCCCTTTCAACCCAATGCTCATAACCATAATCATTTGAAAAACAGGTTATAAGTGAGCTTTCATTAAAAGTTATAGCTCTTATATTTGCTGCTTTTGTAAAATCAACAGCAACATGGCTTGCAATCGCAGCACTACCTCCATTACCAACAATAATAACTTTGCCACCACTTTTATTTGCTTTACGTATAAGTTTTGATATTGAAATAAAATCTTCAATATTAGCTGTATGAGAAGCATAATCTATATTTTTAAAGTAATCTGTAAAATAAGTAATCATAATAATTAATAAAATAAAAAATATTGTTTTGGCATGTTACCCAAAATACAAATTTTAATAGAGATTGGGTATCTTATGAAAGTCATTGCAAGTTGTATTAAAAAACCTCTTAAATAATATTTATTATGATAACTTTCTCAATTCGATATTTAAATTATTTATTAAGTCAACAGGCTTAACATATGTATTAATAAAATTATTTTTAGCTTTAACTACATCAGGATTTGACCACCATACATCAATATCATCCCATATTTCCATAACATGCATTGCTGCTGAAAGAGGATTTTCATGAAATATTCCAACTTTTTTTAGTTCTTCAAATAACATAGCTGCATCTATATTAAGTTCAAATAAGTTAGGCTTCCAAAATAATACTGTTGGTATATCAAGAGCCAAAACTTCTAAATAAGTTGTACTATTCCAACCTGCAATAACTAAATTTACATCTTGAATTGATTTATTAAAATCTTTATTATTATCGATCACCGAGCTAGGAAAAGCTTCTTTCCACCTTTCGCGCTGGCTCCAGCCATAATCATACGGATAAAGCCTAATAATTAAGGATTTAGAAATATCTGGGGTGAGGCTCTTATAAAACTCAAGTTGGTCATCAATGTAATTGATTACTTGACCAGCAATTGGAATACTCATCAATGTTCCACTATACCTAGGTGCGCCAGATGTAATTAACAATGCTTTTGTATTTAAACTTTTAATTTTAGTAAGTTTAGAATTTTGTTTTAAAAAACCTATAGGTATAACTTTTGAATTGGCCTTCCAACCCCATGAAAAATAGTGGTCACATATTTGAAGCTCATGATATTCAGGCAGGCTAAATAGACCTTGGCCATAATGGCCTCCATGTTGTCCAATAATTAGTGGGGTGCCAAACTCAACTTTTTCTGCAGCCCAAAGTTTAAAAAAGTCATCAAGATAAAAAGAGTTACTTGTCCAAATAATTTTTGGGTTTTTCGGCCAGTTAGCATAAGTGATATTTAGACATAATTTTTTATAGCCCTCTAGGTAAACTGTTGGCATTTGCAGTGGTATTAACTCTTTAAGTATTTTTTCAAATTCATTATCACAATTTAAATTCTCGAATTTCCACTCTCTAAAATCAGAGTTAGGCTGCTCATTATCAAATCGCTTACTCCTGAAAAGACTAGGAAATTGAAATAATTTGAGTTGAAGCTTAAAATTTAATAATCGCCCAATATAGGGGGTAATTATAAAAATAGAGTTATTTGAACTAAAAGATGTCAAAACTCTTCCTAATAAATCTTTTATTAGGACTAGAATTTTTGGTTTTTTTATCGAGTAGATAGGATTATTTTTGATTGTTTTTCTGAAAACCTCGCCATCAAAATTAATTAATTTAATTATCATTGCGTATATATCACTATTCCATAAATCATCTTCTTGAAGAGCAGCAAAATTAGTCATATCAAAAGGTATTGCATCAAAGACAGCTCTATCTGAAACGATAACTGCCTTAATAGAAGAGCTTAATAACGCATTATTTATACAACTAAATCTATCAAAAATAATTGGTATAAAATTTATTAGCCAAGGTCCTAATAATATCCGCCAATATCTTGATGAATGATTCACACTGTGAATTTTATTTAGCTCTATTGTTAACTCATTCAATATCTTTTCAAAAAGTTCACAAATATCCTTATAATCTTTATGTAATTTATCTCGATCATCCCAATGATATGGTAATACTTCAGCATCCATCTTCTCCCAAATTTTTTTTCTGGAAAATAAACGACACCATTCACCTAAAAAAATTACTGACTCTCCATTTTCAGGCCAAGAATCTTCTAGGGCAGTAGTAACTAGGAATCTTTTTTTCATTATTTTATAAATAGCATCTTAAAAGAAAAGTATTTTCTACTAATAGGCAAATATTCAAGATTGAAGAAACCAAATATTTAATTTATCAACTTGTAAATGTAAGACTTTAGAATAAAATTTAGTTATCGGTATCCTATTTGAGTAAATCCAAATTTTCCCGTAAAAAATCATAACCAATATTTGCTATTATATTACTTTCATTAGGATGTTTAAGGAAACGCTCCCTGAATAAATCTTGGTTTTTTTCTTCGTCTATTCGTGGACTCCAATTATTATTTAATCTTTCATGGGCTTCTAATATTACCAATCTAATTTCTTGATTAGAATTACTTATTAATTCAATTCCTGCTTTTTTAAATTGGCTAACGGTAGTATAACTCTCGTACCCCTTCTCAATAATTTCAAGGATAGAAAGAATTTTTTCTTGAACCTTCATTCTTCTAAAAATAACAATTGAAGTATTTGGAACCTCAGGAATTGTGCCAAATTGAGAAAAGTTTATATATACGACCCTCTTTCTAAAAAGAGATGGAACAAAATCTATACCAGATCCATTACCGATAAAAAATGAGCACTGGGAAATTAAAAATAAATCTAATAATTCGGATCTTATCCCACTCTGGGCGTAGTCAAAATATAAGGAAGATTCTATTTCTAATTTTCCTTGGGCTTTAGCACCCATTCTAATGACTTGATAACCTAAGGTGACAAGATAGTTAACTGCATCTTTAAAATCATTAATCGATGAATTCCTATGATTAGATATTTCATCAGAATGAAAGGTACTATCCCTATTATGAATACAGACATATTTTTTATAGGGATCAAAGCCTGCTAATTTCAGTATTTTTTCACTTTCTAACTTTTCAGATTTAGCAATTATTATTCGTGGTCTCGTTTTTGAAATAACATCATGAATATCAATACTTTGCCATGGATAAGGATTATTTGCTGAAGAATATGTTGATTTACTTAATCTTCTGAAATGAATGACATTTTTTTGCCCACCAGGAATAACTTGGTTAATCAAATCTAGTGGTTGTAGCATAAATCTTGGCACTATAAATAGATGCTCTCTCCATTTAGCTTCAAGAGCTCTATTGCAAACTTTTTTCTGAAGATACCATAGATCTAATACCCTAGTATTCTTATGAATTCCACAATCTAACTCAGCTAAATAAATTTCTACAGGAAGAGAAAAATGCCCAATTGCATTACTTTCTAAGTTTCCTATTCTGATAGTATAGAAAAAACTTACTATTCTCATTAAAAAGATAATTGGAAGAATTAGAGGAAAAAAAGGAATTAAAAGAATAAAATTTAAAGGTTTTGAAATCTTATTAAACAATCTAGCTCGAACCAAAACTGGATCACTTCCATACAACTCAATATATACCTTCAAAGATGTAAATTTAGAAAAAAAATAACCCTTAAAATTCATAACAATTTCTCGAAAAATAATATACAATTTTTTTTTCATAAAATAGGAGAGTAATGAATGTTTTAATTATTAATTAAATTATATCCAAAGGTAACAGGCAAAGGTCCAACTATTATTCCTTAACTGAATTTAATTCAGTCTAATAATTCATTAACATTTAGCTTATTAAGGCAAGGATTCATCCCAGATATTTTTTCTCTTCTTGAGATTAGTAAGAATAATTTAAAAAAAATAAAGTAAATTTTTCTATATATTTGAGTAATTAGCTCATATTCCTTGATGAAGTTTTTTATTTTATTCAAAAAAGATAAATTAGACTTAATATCTTGGGAAATTTCTTCAGATTCATTCCATTTAGGTATCCAATCAGACTGTTGAATATTATCATGTTTAAAATCATTTTTAATTTTAGTAGTTTTAACAAGAATATATGCCTCACCGTCTCCTTCAGCACAACTCCTTATTCCATTTTCAGGTTTTTTAACACGATACCAGTATTTAGAATCATCACAATTGGCTAAAAATATTTCAGTATTTGAGTACCCATTTTCTTCACTATAAACAGAGAAAAATAGCTCAGGAGTGAATTGATAGAAACCATGGCCAATCCAGCCATTTGCTGGTAGAACGTGAATAATATCTGCATCGGAACTGCAAGAGTAAGAAATATTAAACAGTGCTTGAGGCACATTATAAATATGCTCTAAAGTCCCAAAATCAATAGCTAAATCAAATTTATTATTCAATTTTTCAGCCATAGACGTTGATAATGGCTTATTCATATCCGCAATAAATGTTGAGTCTTCGTAGTTTGAAAAATCAATGGACATTACATTTTTTATGTCAAAATATTTTGTTAACAGAACTTCAGCAAAACTTCCAAGTTCATTATGATCCAGGATTCCAAATTTTTCTTTTAGATATTTTTCAGGCAATAATTTAATCGATTGCCTGCCAATTTGTAATGCATGAGTTTTAGTTTTATTTTTTAATGCATATTTTAAAAAATTTGTTGAATGTACTTCAAATCCCATATTTTCCTCTCTTCATTAAAAAAAAAGATACTTAAATTAAAGTATCAACTTCTTAGAAATAATTAATTACACCTAATTTGATATTATTTGATATTTATATTATTAATTCACCCTTACCAAGCTGTTCTTCCTCCATCTATAGGAATAATGGCACCGTTAAGATAGCTTGAGGCGTCACTTAAAATCCAAACAAGTGTTCCTTGATACTCATCCACTTTTGCTAAGCGATTCAAAGGAATACGATTTGAAACCTCTTCTAGAAAAACATCATCTTGACCATTTTCAACCCCGCCAGGGCAAATAGCATTGCATCGTACATTTTTTTCAGCCCAGTAGGTTGCAAGATATCTCGTAAGACCTATTATACCTGTTTTAACTACAGAATAAGTCACTGGCTTTACAGGCTGAAACTCCTCTAATAGGCCTTCTTTTCTGTAAAGTCTTTGATCAGGCGCTATAAGTCCTAAATCAGAAGAAATATTTACTATAGAGCCACCATTTATATTTTTAGAAATTATATTTCCATAATGCTTAGCGCAAAGAAATGATCCAGTTAAACCAACTGCTATATCTTGAGTCCAATTATCTAATGAGAAATTTTCTAGGCGAGAGAAATTTATATTTTCTCCTTGTTCCACCTTTGGATTATTTGCTGCATTATTAACTAATGCATCAATTTTCATATACTTATCAATCAAAATTTTAGCGTTATTTCTAATTTGTGATTCACTTGTGATATCCACTTGAAAGCCAGCTGCATTTGTTGAATATTTTGCGTTAAGTCGATTAGCAATTAAATCAACTGCATCTTTAGATAGATCTATCAAAATTGGAGTACCTCCATAAGCAGCAATAACTTCTGCATAAGATTGTCCAAGCAGTCCCGCAGCGCCAGTAATTACAATTACCTTTCCATCTAAACTAAATAATTTATTCAAAGACATATAATTAAATTAGTCCCACAGTTTGGCCACCATCAATAACTAATACTGATCCTGTTATAAAGCTTGCTCTTTCAGAGCATAGAAAGACAGCTGCATCTGAAACTTCATCTGAAGTTCCAAAACGATTCATTGGCACAGAAGACTTAATTAATTTATTTATGCCTTCTGGATCTTGTTTAACTTTTTCATCCCATGAACCCCCAGGAAACAAAATATTTCCTGGTGATAAAACATTTACCCGAACATCTTTTGAAAGTTTTTTGGACAAATTTTTTGCAAGAGCTATAATTGCAGTTTTAGCAGTAGAGTAATCAACAGGTGCTCCAATTGACTCCATACCAGCAACTGAAGAAATAAATAAGAAACAACCCTTAGAATCCTGAATTAATGAAAGAAAAGTGCGAACCGAATTAAGAGTGGACTCGAAATTAATTTTCCAAACTTTCTCCCATTGGGCTTCACTGGGCAAAGTATCTTCAACACTTCGACCGTCACCAACATTGGTTACAAGAATATCTAAACCGCCCCACTTACTTACAATAGTATTTTTCAATTTATCTAGTTCATTAGGATTTGTACAATCACATAAAATTGAGCAGACTTGATCGCGGCCAAATTCTTTTACTAATTTTTTTTCAGTTTCAAGTAATTGCTTAGAGCCTCTAGCAGTAATACATACTTTAGCGCCTTCATTAAGAAAACCTCTGGCAATTGCCTCACCTATACCTTTAGAGGACCCAGTTACGATTACTCTTTTATTTTGAAGGCCTAAATCCATATCTTTATTTATTAAACTGATAGGGTGATGGTGAATTTTTATTTAAACTTGAAACTTCATTTCCGTACTCAATAATCTGGCCTTTAATATCTAGGTTTACATTTTTTGACCATCTATCCAGAAGCCTATTAGTAAGCTTTCCCATTTTTCCATCTCCAATTTTTATTTCATTCAGTGAGGTGGTTGGAAGAATGCAGAATGGTGTCCCAGTCATAAACGCTTCATCGGCACTATACACATCATAAGGCTCAATATTAGTTTCGCGACAAGGGATATTGAGTTGACTTGCAAGCTCAAATATATAATCTCTACTTATGCCTCTAAGTATATTTCTGCCTTCTGGGGTTATAATCTCTCCATTTTTTATAATAAAAAAATTATCTCCAGTTCCTTCAGTGATAAATCCATCTGGATCAAGAAGTAAAGCCCAATTATTTTCTCCTTTTACTTTTGAAACTTCAATATTGGCCATTTGATAGAATAACCGACTTCTATTTTTTATTTTTGGATCCATTAGTGAAGCAGGTATAGCTCTTTGTGAAGGAATAACTGCATTAATTCCGTCACTATAAAGCGGTGCCATTGAAGCAACTGTCCATTTTAGTGGGAAATCTGCAATAACTATTGTTGGCTCAAGTATATTATCAAAAACAGGAGCGTATATGCCCAAAGGACCTCGGCTGATATTTATCATTAGACGGTGCTCATCATGCTTTTCAAAAACTTCATCATTCTTAGCGATAGTTTCCATGCAAGCAGCCTCAAGCTCATCAATCGTCATTGTGAGAGGAATATGAAGAATTTTAGCCCCAAGATACAGTCTTTCTATATGCTCTCTTAATTTGAACTGTTTCTTGTTAAATGAGCGAGTCATCTCAAAAACCATATCTCCAAACATTAAAGCGGAATCAAATATTGATATTTTTGCCTCATGCTCAGGTACAAAGACACCATTTAAATAAACTTGTCGACCAGATTTCATTATTTCAATTTTCCTCAATCAGTTTTTTTTATGGGGTTTACAGATTCTATCATTTTTTTATGTTTCTTAACAAAGGCCTCATCTTTCATTAATGACCATGCATACTTGTTA
>Ga0209482_1001098_pt1 | contig 20126 bp, 11 predicted proteins | sample CoawatmetaG10DNA_FD_187512 | JGI IMG/M metagenome (GOLD analysis project Ga0209482, IMG submission 187512) | Marine microbial communities from the West Antarctic Peninsula - Coastal water metaG104-DNA (SPAdes) (version 2) | ecosystem: Environmental > Aquatic > Marine > Coastal ...
ACGCTATTACTTCAGGTTGCAATAAAATTACCATATTCAACTCTATATATTTCTGGCGAAGAAAGCCAAAGTCAAATTAAAATGAGAGCCAATAGAATGAATTACGAAAGTGATGAATGCTATATATTAACAGAAATTAGTTTAGAAAGTATTTTTAAACAAATTGAAAAAATTAAACCTCAAATTCTAATTATTGATTCCATACAAACTTTAAAAACTGATCTTATAGATTCAGCACCTGGTAGTATTTCACAAATTAAAACCTGTACCTCAGAGCTAATAAATTTCGCAAAAAAAACATCAACACCAGTAATTATTGTTGGGCATATTACTAAAGATGGAAATATAGCTGGTCCTAAAATTTTGGAGCACATGGTTGATACTGTACTGCAATTTGAAGGAGATAGAAATCATGTTTATCGAATTTTAAGAGTGAATAAAAATAGATTTGGGTCAACTAATGAGATTGGCGTGTATGAAATGAATGTAAAAGGGCTAAAAGAAATTTCTAACCCTTCAGAGATTTTAATTTCCAAAAAAAATCAGGAATTAAGTGGGAATGCTATTTCTGCAACTATTGAAGGAATGAGGCCCTTTATGATAGAAGTTCAAGCTTTAGTTAGTACTGCTGTTTACGGAACCCCTCAAAGAAGCTCTACTGGATATAATTCAAAACGATTAAATATGCTTTTGGCTGTACTTGAAAAAAGAGTTGGATTTAGACTAGCATCCAAAGATGTATTTTTAAATATTACAGGTGGGATATCCGTCGATGATACTGCATTAGATCTTGCAGTTGTTGCGGCAATAATATCTTCCAATGAAGACTTAATATTAAATGAAAAATATTGTTTTGCTGCCGAAGTAGGACTTTCGGGTGAAATCAGGCCTGTCCAAAGGCTAGAGCAAAGAATTACCGAAGCAGAAAAGCTAGGGTTTTCAACAATATTTATTTCCAAATTCAGTAAGCTTAACATATCACCAAAGTCTATAAAAATTATATATTTATCAAAAATTGAAGATTTAATTAATAATTTAAATTAATTAATTTCAGTAAAAACTTCTAACTAGAATTTAACTAAATTTAGTATTTTCGCAACCTAGTTTAAACAAAATGGTATTTCCTGATTACAATAAATTAAATCTGTCCAAAATAGGTGAAGAAATTTTATCTTATTGGGAGAAAAATAATATTTTCGAAAAATCTATACAAGCTAGGGAAGGTGCAGAACCATATATCTTTTTTGAAGGTCCTCCGTCTGCTAATGGACTTCCAGGTATTCATCATGTATTAGCTAGAACTATTAAGGATATTTTTCCTAGGTATAAAACTATGAAAGGATTTCAAGTTAATCGAAAGGCTGGCTGGGATACTCATGGACTACCTATAGAATTAGGAGTTGAAAAAAAACTAGGAATTTCTAAAGAGGATATTGGCACAAAAATATCGATTGAGGAGTATAACTCTGAGTGCAAAAAAGAAGTAATGAAATATACTCATATTTGGAATGATTTAACTTCTAAAATGGGCTATTGGGTAAACATGGATGATCCATATATCACCTACGAATCCAAATATATGGAGAGTGTGTGGTGGTTATTAAAACAAATTTATAATAAAAACTTAATATATAAAGGATATACAATTCAGCCTTATTCTCCTAAAGCAGGTACTGGATTAAGTTCGCATGAGTTAAATCAGCCAGGTACTTATCAAGATGTAACTGATACAACAGTTACTGCTCAATTTAAAGCTATTGAAAATTCTCTCCCCAGCTTTTTAAAAATCAATTCTCCTGTTTATTTCTTGGCGTGGACAACTACTCCTTGGACTTTACCTAGTAATACAGCTTTAACAGTTGGTAAAAAAATCGAATATGTATTGGTTCAATCTTACAATCAATATACTTTTGAATCTGTAAATGTTGTTTTAGCTAAAGCTCTTGTGTCAAAACAATTTAATGGTAAATATTTAGAAGTTTCTTCAAAAGATGAAATAGATAATTACAATAAAGAAGACAAAAAAATTCCGTATTTAATCCACAGTTCATTTAAAGGAAAAGAACTTATAAATATTAAGTATGAACAATTATTGCAGTATGCATTGCCTCACGACAACCCTGAAAATGCTTTCAGAGTTATTGCAGGAGACTTTGTAACAACAGTTGATGGTACTGGAATCGTTCATACTGCTCCAACCTTTGGGGCGGATGATGCATTGGTGGCAAAACAAGCTGTTCCTGAAATACCACCACTTTTGGTAAAGGATCAAAATGATAATTTGGTCCCATTAGTAGATTTACAAGGTAAATTTAGACCTGAAATGAAAGAGTTTGCAGGTAAGTTTGTGAAAAACGAATATTATGATGATAAAAATATTCCAGATAAATCAATTGATGTTGAACTTGCAATTAAATTAAAAATTGAAAACAAAGCATTTAAAGTAGAAAAGTATAAGCATAGCTATCCAAATTGTTGGAGGACTGACAAGCCAGTTTTATATTATCCATTGGATTCCTGGTTCATCAAGGTTTCTGATTTTAAAGAATCTATGTATGACCTTAATAAAGGAATTAATTGGAAACCAAAATCAACTGGCGAAGGAAGATTTGGAAATTGGTTAGAAAATGCTAATGATTGGAATCTTTCTAGATCAAGATTTTGGGGAATCCCTTTACCCATTTGGAGGACAGATGATGGGAAAGAGGAAATTTGTATAGGTTCAATAGAGGAATTAAAAAATGAAATTAAAAAATCTATTTCAGCAGGCTTTATGCAGGAAGATATTTATAATGAATTTATTATTAATGATTTCTCTAAAGAAAACTATGACAAAGTTGATCTACATAAAAATATAGTTGATGAGATTATTTTGTGTTCTAGTAAAGGAAAGAAAATGCAAAGAGAATCTGATCTTATAGATGTCTGGTTTGATTCAGGAAGTATGCCATATGCTCAGTGGCACTACCCTTTTGAAAATAAAGAGTTAATTGACGAGAAAAAAGCTTTTCCAGCTGATTTTATCGCAGAAGGTGTTGATCAAACTAGAGGGTGGTTTTATACACTTCACGCTATAGCTACTTCAGTATTTAATTCGGTTGCATATAAAAATGTAGTTTCTAACGGATTAGTTTTGGATAAAAACGGACAAAAAATGTCTAAGAGATTAGGAAATGCTGTAGACCCATTTTCTACAATATCTGAATTTGGTCCTGACGCAACAAGATGGTACATGATCTCTAATTCTAATCCATGGGATAATTTAAAATTTGACTTGAGTGGGATAGAAGAAGTGAAGAGAAAGTTTTTTGGTACACTTTATAATACCTATTCTTTTTTCGCACTTTATGCTAATATAGATAAGTTTAATTATTCTGAAAATGAAATAAAAATTAGTGATAGACCGGAGATAGATAGGTGGGTTTTATCCGAGCTGAATACTTTGATAAAAAATGTTGATAGGTTTTATTCTGATTATGAGCCAACAAAAGTAGCAAGGAGTATTTCCGAATTTACTACCGAAATTTTGAGTAATTGGTATGTAAGACTTTGTAGACGACGTTTTTGGAAAGGTGAGTATGAGTTAGATAAAATATCTGCATATCAGACCTTACACACTTGCCTTATTACAATTTCAAAATTAGCAGCACCAGTAGCTCCATTTTTTATGGATAAGTTATTTCTTGACCTAACGAAAAATATTTCACAAATTAATGATGAGAGTGTACATTTAACAACTTTTCCAATTTCGGATGAATCATTAATAGATTCTGATCTAGAAAGAAAAATGAAATATGCTCAAAAAATATCTTCTTTAACACTATCATTAAGAGCAAAAGAAAAAATAAAAGTTAGACAACCGTTAAATAAAATAATGATTCCGGTCAATAGTAATGAACAAAAAAATGAAATTGAAGCAGTCTCAGAATTGATTAAAAATGAGGTAAACGTAAAAGAAATCCAATTACTAGAAGGAGAGTCTGATTTATTAGTTAAAAAGATAAAACCTAACTTTAAAACCCTTGGGCCTAAGCATGGTAGGTTAATGAAGGATATATCCATAGCCGTTAGTAAATTAAAATCAACTGACATTAGCAAAATCGAACAAACGGGGACTATAGAACTTGTTATTAATGAAAAAAGTATTATTTTCGAAATTAATGATTTTGAAATAGTTTCTCAAGATATTGAAGGTTGGTTAGTTGCCCACGAAGGATCTCTAACAGTAGCTTTAGATATTGTCATCGATAATTCCTTAAAAGAGGAGGGCATTTCTAGAGAGTTTGTTAGTAAAATTCAAAATATGAGGAAGAATTCAGGTTTTGAAGTTACTGATAGAATAAATATTTTTATTCAGCAAGATCAAAATATTACAAATGCAATTGAGGGGAACTTAAACTACATTAAGTCTGAAACCCTAGCGGATAACCTTAGTATTGTAGAAAGTATAGAAAATGGGGATGAAATATCCTTTGATAATATAAACACTAAAATAAGTATTAATAAAATTTAAAAACATGTCTGTAGAAAAGAAATACAAATATTCTGACAAGGATTTGGCTGAATTTAAAAAATTAATAACAGAAAAAATTAGTAAAGCTGATCGTGATTTAAAATTAATTAAAAGTGCTTATTTGAATGATCATAATAATGGCACTGAGGACACTTCTCCTACTTTCAAAGCTTTTGACGAGGGTAGTGCTGTTATGAGTAAAGAGTCAAATTCAGCATTAGCAATACGTCAAGAAAAATTTATTAGAGATTTAAAAACTGCTCTTATTAGAATAGAAAATAAGACTTACGGAATATGCAGAGTTACTGGAAAATTAATTAATAAAAAAAGATTGGAATTAGTTCCACATGCAACTCTAAGCATTGAAGCGAAAAATATGCAGAAATAAGTTCTGTATTTTACTGTGATAAATAATCCACATCCAAAAGGTTCTAAAAAATATAGTAAATGGAACAAATTTTTTGTTCTCACTTTAGGAGTAGTTTATATTTTGGTATTTAACGTATTTATTCCATTCTTTCTCAATTAAACCATTTTTAATGCCAATCTCTTTTAAAGAACTCTTTCTTTTTTTTTGAGTAACTTTTAAATGAAAGGATATTAGCGAGATCAGATAGAAATATTGAAAAAAAATAATTTCTTTGTTTGTATAACATAAAAATATACTAATTTTCACAATATTGTTAATTAATATACCTTTGTAAAAATGACTAAAATTGAATTAAACAATATAGTTAAACATCTACCAAATAGCCCTGGTGTTTATCAGTTTTTGAATTCAGACGAGGTAATTATATACGTAGGCAAGGCCAAAAGTTTAATAAAAAGAGTTCGTTCTTACTTCAAACAAATCCACAAAGACGGCAAAACTAATTCTCTTGTAAAAAACATACATAATATTAGGCATATAGTTGTTAAGACTGAATCTGACGCTCTACTTCTTGAAAATAGTCTAATAAAAAAATTTAAACCAAAGTATAATATATTATTAAAAGATGACAAGACTTATCCTTGGATTTGTATTAAAAACGAAAGGTTTCCAAGAGTCTTTTATACTAGGAAAATGATAAAAGATGGTTCTGATTATTATGGACCGTATACTAGCTTAAGAGTTGTAAAAACTATCTTAAATATAATATCTAGCTTATATAAACTCAGAACTTGTTCCTATGATTTAAATGATCAAAAAGTACAAAACAATAAATATAAAGTTTGCTTGGAATTTCATTTAGGAAATTGTCTAGGACCCTGCGAGGATTTACAAGAAGAGGAAAACTATAATCAAAACATTATAGAAATTAAGGATATACTTAGAGGAAACTTTAAAAACTCTCTTCATTCTTTCAGAAGAGAAATGAAAGTTATGGCTGATGATTTAAAGTTTGAGCAAGCTAACTTAATTAAAAGTAAAATAAATGCTTTAGAAAATTACCAATATAAATCAACAGTTGTTAACCCGAAAATATCAAACGTAGATGTGTTTTCTTATAGTGAAGATGAAAACTTTGTATATGTCAATTTCTTGCAAATTTCTTTTGGCTCAATTGTTAGATCTTTCAATCTTGAGATTAAATCAAAAATTGATGAAGGGATTAAAAAAATTTTAGAACTAGCAGCTATAGAAATAAGGCTTAAGTTCGCTTCAAATTCACCTATTATTTATTGTAGTATTCCTATTGATTTAGGAGAAAATGTAAGTATAGAAGTTCCTAAAATAGGTGACAAAAAGAAAATTATTGATCTGTCTCATAAAAATGCTATTCAATTTAAATTTGACAGGTTAAAGCAAATTAAAATTGTAGACCCAGAGAGGCACCAAAACAGAATCTTAGGTCGATTAAAAGAAGATCTTAATTTAGATAAAATACCAGTTCACATTGAGTGTTTTGATAATTCAAATACTCAAGGTACAAATCCTGCTTCTGCTTGTGTAGTTTTTAGGGATGGGAAACCTAGTAAAAAAGATTATAGACACTTTAATATTAAGACAGTAACAGGTCCAGACGATTACGCATCGATGGAAGAGGTGGTTTTTAGAAGATATAGTAGACTTTTATCCGAAGGTTCTGACTTGCCTGAGCTTATCATAATAGATGGAGGTAAGGGACAGCTATCTGCCTCGCTAAAAAGTCTTATTAAACTTGGTTTAGAAAGTAAAATATCAATTATTGGAATTGCAAAAAGATTAGAAGAAATTTATTTCCCTAATGACTCTACTCCATTATTTTTAGATAAAAAATCAGAAAGTTTAATCCTGATACAGAAGCTCAGGAATGAAGCCCATAGATTTAGTTTGAAGCATCACAGAAATAAAAGAAGTGAAAATGCCTTTACAAATGAACTAAATAGCATCAAAGGAATTGGAGATACTACTATGATTACTTTATTAAAAAAATTTAAATCCAATGATAAAATATCAAAACTCCGTTTCGAGGATTTACAAAATTCTATAGGAAAATCTAAAGCAGCTTTAGTATTCAATCACTATAATGCAGTAAAACCCTAGAAAGTTCATCAGTTTTATTATTTTTATTATAATACTTTATAGATGAAAAAATCAATACTTTTAATTTTTTTCTTTTCTAATTTAATAATTGGACAAGACGAGTCTGCTTTTAAGTCTGGCGAATGGTTAAAGTTCAAATTATCTTATAGTGGATGGATTAAAGCAGGTCAAGCAACTTTGAAATTAAAACAAGATGAGTCCAAGGAGCTTTATCACGTAAAAGCTGTCGGGAAAACAACAGGTCCTATAAAATGGTTTTTTAAAGTAGAGGACTATTATCAAAGTTATTTTTACAAGAATTCGGGCTTACCAAAAACTTTTATTCGAAAAATAAATGAGGGAGGGCATACAAAAAATCTTACTATTGATTTTAATCAAAAAAATAATACTGCAATTGTAAATAATATTAAAAAAGGAACCACTCAAAAATATAATACAAAAGACAGCGTACAAGACATGCTTTCTGTTTTTTATCAACTTAGAAATAATTATAATGTGGAGCAAATTAAAGCAGATAAAGATTTACTAGTCAATATGTTTTTTGATTCAGAAAACTATGAGTTTAAAATGAGCTTTTTAGGCTTTGAAACTATAAACACTAAATTTGGAAAAATTAAATGCATTAAACTAAGACCATTTGTACAATCAGGAAGAGTGTTTAAAGAAAAAGAAAGTTTAACTTTGTGGATAAGCGCTGATAAAAATAAAATTCCATTAAGAATTAAGGCAGATTTAGTTATAGGCTCAATAAGAGCAGATCTAGATGCATTTAGTGGTTTAAATCATCCTTTTGAAATTAAATTTTAAATATGGCCAAGAAATTAAAATTCGATTCTTTAATATCTGAATTAAAAAACAAGCATGAGGGTTTATCACAGGACCTTAACTTACACTTAGAAGGTTTTTTGCACTCTAAGCAATTAACATACTGGGATTATATAAATACAGATGCTCTTTTAAATCTACAGATTCAAAGAACTGAATATCCAGATGAAATGGTATTCATTACTTACCATCAAATCAATGAGTTGATTTTTAAAATGATTTTATGGGAAATTCAACAAGTAGCCGAGGCTAAAAATATTAGTGTTGAAATTTTCGAAGATAAAATAATGAGAGTAAGTCGTTATTTTGATATGCTAACAACATCATTTAATATAATGCTTAAGGGAATGTCCCCTGAGCAATATAATAAGTTTAGACTAGCTTTAAGTCCAGCGAGTGGCTTTCAAAGTTTTCAATATAGACTTATTGAATTTGCGTCCACAGAGCTTATTAATTTAATTGATGCTAGGTTTAGGAAAACAATTGATAGAGACACACCCTTTGAACATGCTTTTGATCATCTATATTGGCAAGCCGCAGGTAAAGATTTTAAAACTGGCAAAAAATCACAGTTATTATTAAATTTTGAAAAAAAGTATAAGGAAAGGTTCATTACTTTTATGAAGGTTTACAACACAAGAAACTTATGGTCTACCTACAAATCTTTAACAAAAAAGGATCAAAAAAATAAAAATTTAATTAATGCAATGAGACACCTAGATTACACGGTAAATATTACATGGGTAATGGCTCATTACAATACGGCTAAATTTTATATAGAATCTAAAAGTGGAAACTCTATTTCTACAGGTGGTAGTGATTGGCATAAGTACATGCATCCTAAATATCAAAAAAGAATATTTTTCCCAGACTTATGGACAAAAGAGGAACTTGAAAATTGGGGAGAAAATGAATAGACTAATTATATTTACTTGCTTTTTAGGGGTTCTGTTTATTACATCTTGCGGGGATGAACCTAAAGTCATAGAGCTTGTGCCTGAAAATATTGAGTTTGGATTTAATTTAGATAACTTCAAAGTAAAAAAAGACACAATAAGATTCGGAGATAGTTTTGGTGAAATAATGGAAGAAAATAAAATTGGATATCCTAAAATTTATCAAATCACTAATAAAATTAAAGATTCTTTTGATGTTAGATGGTTAACCGCCGGAAAACCTTATACTGTTTTAAGTTCAAAAGATTCTTTAGAAAAACCACAAGTATTTATATACCAGCCAAATAAAGTTAATTATGTTGTTATACATATAGGAGACTCTGTTTACGCTTACAACAAGAAAAAGCCGATAACTATTGTCAAAAAATATGCTTCTGGAGTTATAACAAGTAGCTTATCTGAATCTATGGACAATCAAGGGCTTCCATATCAGCTTATTACCGATATGTCAGACATTTATGCTTGGACAATAGATTTCTTTAGATTACAAAAAGGAGATAAGTTTAAAATAATATACAATGAAAGGTTTATTGAGGATTCAATATTTGCTGGAATTAAAAGTATTGATGCTGCGTATTTTGAACATAATAATGAATCATTTTATGCCTTTAATTATAAAGCAGATAGTCTAAAAGAAACTGTTGAGTATTATGATGAAAAAACACAAAGCCTTCAAAGAACTTTTTTAAAAGGACCTCTAAAATTTAGTAATGTTTCATCAAGGTTTAATTTAAAAAGAAAGATTGCATTTTATGGAAATAGAGTTAAAGCTCATAAAGGAACAGATTTTGCTGCACCAGTTGGAACTGAAATCTTAGCAACTGCAGATGGAAGAATAATAGAATCTAGAAGAAAAGGAGGGAATGGAAATTATGTTAAAATAAGACATAACTCAACTTATTCTACTCAATACTTACACATGAAAAAGAGACTTGTAAAGGTTGGGCAATATGTTAAACAAGGTGATGTAATAGGTCAAGTGGGGATGACTGGTAACACTTCTGGACCCCATGTTTGTTATAGGTTTTGGAAAAACGGAATGCAAGTAGACCCATTTAAACAAAAATTACCAGCTGGTAAATCTGTACCTAAATCTCAAAAAACTAAATACGAACAATTTATTTTACCAATTAAGCAAGTCCTTGAAAACATTGAATATAATTCAACTAAATAATTATTAAATGAGTCTAAAAAATCAAAATCCAACTAGCACAAAATCATGGGGTAAATTATTAAGTCATTTTAAAGACATAAAGAGTAAAACAATAGTGAGTTACTTTGATGAAAACTCTAACAGGAGTGATGAATTAACTATTAAGTGGGAGGATTTTTATGTGGATTTTTCTAAAAATAGATTGGATAAACAAACTATAAGTTTATTCACAGATTTATTAAATGAGATTCAATTAAAAGATTCTATTAATAAATATTTTACAGGGGATAAAATTAATAAAACAGAAAATAGAGCAGTTTTACATACGGCACTTAGATCGGAAGAAAATAGTAATTTAAAAGTTGCTGGAATTAATGTTAGAAATCAAATTAAGGATGTAAAAAATAAAATAAGAGAATTTTCTAACTCTGTAGTTTTAGGATCAAAAAAAGGATATACCAACAAACCATTTACTGATGTTGTAAATATTGGAATAGGTGGTTCTGATTTGGGGCCTTCAATGGTTATTGATTCGTTAAAGTTTTATAAAAACCATTTAAATACGCATTTTGTAAGTAATGTAGATGGCGATCATGTAAATGAAGTTTTAAAGACTTTAGACCCTGAAACAACTTTATTTATTATAGTATCTAAAACTTTCACTACTCAGGAGACTCTTTCTAATGCAAATACGATTAGAAGTTGGTTTTTGAAAAAGGCAAAGCAAGAAGATGTATCTAAACATTTTATAGCTGTGTCAACTAATTTAGAAAAAGTAATGTCTTTTGGAATAGAAAAAGATAATATATTTCCAATGTGGGATTGGGTCGGGGGTAGATTTTCACTCTGGAGTGCTGTAGGAATTACAATTAGTTTATCTATTGGCTTTAAAAATTTTGAAGATTTTTTAAAAGGTGCTAATCATATGGATATTCATTTTCAAGAAACTAATTTTGATAAAAATATACCAGTAATTTTAGCTTGTATAGGAGTATGGTATAATAATTTTTATAATTGTGAAAGTGAATCAGTAATCACATATTCTCAGTATTTAAATCAATTTGCTACTTATCTTCAGCAGGCATCTATGGAAAGTAACGGGAAAAGTGTTGATAGAGATGGCTCAAAGGTGAATTACTCTACAGGTCAGATTGTTTGGGGGGAACCAGGAACAAATTCGCAACACGCTTTTTTTCAACTGATACACCAGGGAACTAAGTTGATTCCAACTGATTTTATTGGATTTACACAAAGTTTATATGGTAATAAAGATCATCAAAATAAACTTGTTTCAAATTTCATAGCTCAAACTGAAGCTTTGATGAAAGGCAAATCATTGGCAGAGGTTAAAAAATCAAACAAAGACAACTTTAATATTCCTTTTAAAGTTTTCGAAGGGAATAAGCCAACTAATACAATATTAATTGATAAGCTAACTCCAAAAAGCTTAGGAAAGCTAATTGCACTTTACGAACATAAAATTTTTGTGCAAGGAGTTATATGGAATATATTTAGTTACGATCAATTTGGGGTAGAACTTGGTAAAAAACTCGCAAATACAGTTCTCGACGATATTCAAAATAATTCATCTAACAAACATGACTCATCTACTAATAATCTCATCAAGTATTATAAATCCAAAAATATAACATAACTAACTAACAAGCAGGTAGTTAGTTATTTTTTTTTATCTATTTTTTTTTATTTACCTTAGTGTTATATTAATTTATTAACATTTAGGTGATGGTATCTGAATATATTAATTTATTAACATTTAGGTGATGGTATCTGAATATTAATTTTTATTTTTGCGACAAATTACAAACTAAATTAAATTTAATTATGAAAAAAATTACTCAAAATTTAATGGTTGCTTTGACTATTTTTAGTTCAATGGCAATTGTTTCTCAAACTGAAGTTAAAGAGTCTACGGACGATTTAACTCTTACAGAATTAGAAGAAGTTGTACTTATGGGTAGTGGGGTTATTGACCTTGCTGCGGATAGAGTTACTCCGGTAGCTGTTTCTACAATTAAAGGAAGTGAAATCCAAAAAAAGATTGGAGCTCAAGATATCACAATGACACTTGTTAATACCCCATCTGTATATGTTGCGGGTCAATCTGGTGGTTATGGTGATTCGAGAATTGCTGTCCGTGGATTTGAACAAGATAATACTGCTTACATGTTAAACGGTCAACCAATCAATGGAATGGAAGACGGTAAAATGTACTGGTCAAACTGGTCAGGAATGAATGACGTTGCTAGCACAGTAGAAATTCAAAGGGGTCTTGGTGCTTCTAAATTAGCTATATCATCAGTTGGTGGTACAGTTAATTTTGTAATGAATTCTAATAATGTTAGAGAAGGTGGATTTGTTTACGCTGGAGTTGCTAATGATGACTATCTAAAAACTACATATTCTTACAATACTGGTAAGTCTGATGATGGATGGGCTACAAGTTTCCTTTTAACTCACTGGCAAGGCGATGGCTACAACGAAGGTTCTTTTGGTCAAGGCCAAACTTATTTCTTTTCTGTAGGAAAAGAAATTAACGAAAAGCACAGTATTAATTTTCTTTTAACTGGTGCGCCACAATGGCACGATCAAAACTTTTCAAAAAGTATTTCAAAATATTTAGAAAAGGGAAGAAAATATAATAATAACTGGGGTATGTACGGAGATCAGTATTTAACTGAAAGAAGAAATTTTTACCATAAACCTGTTATGAACCTTAACTGGGATTATAAAATTAGTGATGACTCAAGTCTATCTACTGTATTTTATTTATCAACTGGTAATGGAGGTGGTACTGGAGGAAGAGGATCTCGTCCAAGAACTGAAGAAGGTTATGTTGATTACGATGCGATATACGCATACAACTTAGGTACTTCTGGAGCTGGAGGAAATTATGCTGCTGAAGGTGGTTATATTACTCGTGCTTCTATGAACATGCACAACTGGGTTGGTCTTGTATCTAACTTTGAAAAACAACTAAACGAGAATTTATCTCTTAATGTAGGTGTTGATTTTAGAACTTACTACGGATCACACTTTAGAATTGTTGAAAACTTTCATGGATTAACTTCATGGCAAGAAAATATGAGACTAAGAGATCCAAACAACAATCACCAAACTTACGGTGGATACGGAGAATTTAAAACGGTTATAGCTACAGAAGATATGTCAGCTAATCCGTGGACTGCTTTAACTGCTAGCTTTGATGAGGATCAAAAAATAGCATATAGTAACGATGAAAGAATTACTTATGGTGGTTTATTTTCTCAATTAGAATATTCTAATGATAAAATGTCAGCTTTCTTTCAGGGAGCAGTTTCACAACAGTCTCACCAAAGATTTGACAACTATCAATATGCAGATCAAACTTTAATTGATGGTACTTCATCTCAAGCTACAGGAGCACTTCCTGCTGGAACTGTGGATGGTGTAGATTCTGAAAAAGTAGATAATGTAGGTTATAATGTAAAAGCGGGTGCTGGATTTAATGTTGGAGATAACTCTAAAGTATTTTTTAATACTGGAATGTACTCACGTCAGCCATACCATGATAACATTTATTTAAATTATACAAACCAAGTTAACCCATTAACTGAAAATGAAAAGATTTTTGGTCTTGAAGCAGGATATTCTTATTCTACTCCAAATTTTTCAGCTAATGTAAATGCTTATAGAACTTCATGGAAAGATAGAGTTGTTACTTCTTCTTATATTGATAATGACGTTGTATTCTTTAACACTAACCAAGGTGTAGAACAATTACACCAAGGTATAGAGATTGATTTTAGAGCTAAGCCTCAACCAGATCTTCCTTATACTTTAACTGGTTTCTTATCAATTGGAGACTGGCAATATGTTGGAGATGCGGTAACTAGAACTACTGATGAAGATCAAAATGTGATAGGTACTGAAACAAATGATGTTGATGGTGGTAAAGTTGGAGATGCGGCTCAGTTTACAGCTGGACTAGGGTTAGATATGAAGCTAGCTGAAAATGTATCTTTTGATACTGACATTAGATTTTACGATGAATTATATTCTGATGTAGGAGCAGTAAAAGAAAACTTACTTTTACCATCTTTCCATGTTTGGGATGCTGGTTTATCTTACAAAATGTATTTAGGTGCTGATGACGAAAAGTCTCTTAACATTAGAATTAATGTTAATAATGTTTCTGATGCAGTTTACTTATCAGAATTAAGAACTAATATAGCTGCTGGCGAAGGTTCAGGAGAATTATATAACGGAATTGATACTGCTAATCAAGGTTACTTTGGTTTAGGTAGAACATGGAACGTTGGATTAAGATATAAGTTCTAATACTTTTAAATTAAGTTTAAAAAAACCTGCTTATTAATTTAAGCAGGTTTTTTTTGCTTTTATTTGTACTATGTTAAAATTCATTCACTCCTATTTTGCTTATTTAGTAATATCCGTACTCGTAGTATCTGCGCTGCGTTTTCTCTTTAGATATTTTTTATCTAAAGAATATACCCCTGTAGATTTTAGATTAGCATTAATTACTTTAATTACTTCACATACTCAATTGTTAATCGGGCTATTTTTATATTTTATTTCCGATAAATTCTCACTCTGGTCAGAGCTTAGTTTTAATGAAATTATAACTAGCCCAATTAATAGACTTTATTTAATAGAGCACCCTATAGTCAATATTATAGCTGTTGTGTTAATAACAAGAGGATATAGCCTACATAAGAAAAAGAGAATATCTAATTCAAAGTTTAGGGCAATTGGAATACATTATTCTTTTGGATTAGCATTATTGCTTTCAAGAATTCCATGGTCTAACTGGATCTAAAAAAACACAAACTACTTATTTCATTTCTTTTATCAGATATATAAAAGAAGGGTAATGATCACTATAACCATTAGTGAATTTAGAGTATGAGAAGCTTCTAAAAGGCTGACCTTTGTACCTTCCCTCTTTTTGAGTTAAATAAGGCTTGTTAAAGACACCAGCTTTGTAAAACTTATAGCTTGAAAAATCATTCCCAAGTAATCCTTTAGATATTATAACTTGGTCAAAAAGAAACCAAACATCCCTGTATGAGTTTGACCCAATGCCTTCATTAGTCAAGATTTTCTCCATTGGATTATACATTTCTTTTATTTTAACGTCTTCTTTGTTTTTCTTAGCCCCAAGAATACCTTTTATACTGTTATTCATAGGATTATCATTAAAATCACCCATAGTAATTATCCTAGCATTTTTGTCTAAACTGTGTAAAGAGTCAATGATTTTTTTATTTAATCTTGCCGCGCTTTCTCTTTTAGATATACTTCTTGCTTCTCCTCCAGACCTAGATGGCCAGTGATTTACTATAATATGAATAAGGTCGTCTTCAAGAGTTCCGCTTACCAGTAGTTGATCTCTAGTATATATTCTTTTGTTTGTTTGATCGTCATATATTAATAGTTCATATGATTTCGAAGAAATTGGTTTGAAACTCTCTTTGTTATAAATCATCGCAACATCAATTCCTCTTTTATCAGGAGATTCATAGTGTATAATCTCATAGTTAGTTCCTGAAAGTGAACTGTCTTTAATCAAATCTATTATTACCTGTTTATTTTCAACCTCTGAAAGACCAACTATAGCAGGATTTTTTTTGGTCACATCTTCACCAATATCAGCGATAACCTTGGCCATGTTTTTTATTTTTTGTTTGTAAACACCGCCTCTGTTGTAAGTTATATCCATCATAGGACTCTTTTCGTCCTGTTTGTTAGGGTCATTTATTGTGTCAAATAAATTTTCAACATTGTAAAAAGCAACAGTATGAATTTTAAATTTCCTTTCGCTTTGCGAAAAAAGTGAGTAGTTAAAAAAGAAAATTAATATTATAAGTTGAATAAGAGACTTTGTCATAATGGAGTTATTATTAAATCACAAATTTAGTTGTTTAAAAATATTAAATATGTACAAATAATACATTAAATTTGAATATTATTTAATAATTATATTTAAACATCTATACAACTAAGTATGAAAAATAATTTACTAGTTTTTTTCGTTTCTGTTTTTTCATTTTTTAGTGCCTTTTCTCAATTTGGTACTATTACTGGTAGTGTTCAAGATGATAAAAGTAATGACCCTATCCAAAACGTAAAAATCCTTATACAAGATTCTGAAATTATAGTTTTTTCAGATGATAACGGAATGTTTTCTTTTAATAAAACAGCTCTATCTGGTAAACAAACTCTACTTTTCTCTAAATCTGGATATGATAATAAATCTTTTAAAGTAATTGTTCCAGATGATGGATCAGTCAATATTAATAATTTGAAATTATCTTATAAAATTCAAATTTCAAATGTTGCATCATCAGATATCAGTACCTCAACTAACGATGAACCTGTTAAAGAAAATGTAATTGAAGAAGTTCAAAATATAGATGTTACTGATGATGCTATTCAATCCCCTGAAAACGACCTCTTCACTATTTCATTAAGTGACGATGAACTAAGTGATGATACTTCTGGTTCAGACAACATATCAGGCTTATTACAGTCATCAAAAGACGTTTTCTTTAGAACTGCCGCATACGAGTTTAGTTCCTCTTTTTTCAAGGTTAGAGGACTTGATTCTGACAATGGTATTGTTCATATTAACGGTATTGAAATGAACAAGTTATATAATGGAAGACCTCAATGGGGCAACTGGGGTGGTTTAAATGATGTTTTGAGAAATCAAGAATTTACTGATGGTATTAGACCTTCAACATATAGCTTTGGAGGACTTCTAGGTTCCAATAATATTAATGTCCGTGCTTCAGAATACAGTAAAGGAGGAAGAGTAACATACTCATCATCAAATAGAAGTTATACAAACAGGTTAATGGCTACATACTCTTCTGGTATTATAGAAGGTGGTTGGTCTTATGCTCTTTCTATGGGAAGAAGGTGGGGTGATGAAGGATATCAAGATGCTACTTTTTATGATTCTAATTCATTGTTTTTTTCTGTTGAAAAGAAAATTAGTAACAAACACAGTATTAACTTTACTGGAATATACGCTCCCAATAGAAGAGGTAAGTCTTCTCCAAATACACAAGAAGTATATGACTTAAAAAATATACGTTATAATGATTATTGGGGTTTACATGATGGTAAAAAAAGAAATTCACGTATTAAAAGAGTAGTAGAACCAATTCTTATGTTAAATCATTATTGGAACATAAATGATAATACTTCACTTAATACTAATATTGGTTATCAATTTGGAGAGTTAGGAAATACTAGGCTAGATTATGCTGGAGGTGCAAACCCTAGCCCTTCTTATTATCAAGATTTACCCAGTTATTATCTAGCTGACAATAATGGACCTGATTATGAAGGAGCATTCTTAGCACAGCAAAATTTCGTTAATGATGGTCAAATTAATTGGAATAGAATATATGATGCTAATATCACTAATACTGTTGCAAATCTAAATGCAGCTTATGTTCAATATGAGGACAGAAGTGATGACAAACAGTTGACGATTAATTCTACATTTAAAAAAGAATTAAATGAGAATATATCTTTTAATTCAACGATAAACTATAAAAAATTAGTTTCAAATAATTTCGCACAAATAACAGATATGTTGGGTGGCTCAGGTTATTCCAATATTGATTCTTTCGATAATTTACAATACGATTTATTAAACCCTAATTCAATTGTTGGTGAGGGGGATAAATTTAAATATAATTATAATTTGTTTGCAGACGTAATTAACGCTTACTCTCAATTTGTTTTTAAATATAATAAGCTAGATTTTTATGTGGCTGCAAGTTATACCGACACAAATTATCAAAGAGAAGGTTTATTTGATAATGAAGCTAATACTGGAAATTCTTTAGGGAAAGGTGAAAAAATTAACTTTTCTGGATATGGTGCAAAATTAGGTTTTACATATAAATTTTCAGGAAAGCATTTACTTGATTTTAATACAGCCTACATAACTAAAGCACCTTCATTTAGAAACACATTTACAAACTCAAGAGTAAATCATAATGTTGTTGGAGTTGATTCGAATGGGCTAATCAATAACAACCCTATTAGTGAAGAAAAGATTACTGCTATTGATGCAAACTATATATACAGATCTTCTATAATCAATGCTAGATTAACAGGGTTTTACACTAACATAAAAGATGCTAATGAAATTTCATTTTATTATGCAGACGGTTTAGTAGGGTTTGAAGAAACTAATGAATTTGTACAAGAAATATTACAAGGAATCGATAAAAAATATTTTGGTGCTGAGTTCGGCCTCGAAGCTCAAATTACATCTACTGTTAAGTTAAAAGGTGCAGCTTCATTTGGACAATATACATATGATAATAACCCAAATCTATATTTAGCTTCTGATAATAATACAGTTTCAATGGGAGAGTCGAACTTAAAAAACTACAAGTTAGCTGGTGGACCTCAAAGAGCGTATTCAACTGGGTTTGAATATAGAGATCCTAATTATTGGTGGTTTGGAGCTACTGCAAACTTTTTCACTAATACTTATTTAGATATTAGCCCATTAACTAGGACTCAAAACTTTTATTTAGCTCAAGATGGAATACCATTTACTGATTATGATCCCTCACAAGCTAGAGAATTGTTAAAACAAGAGAAATTTGATGACTATATGGTGGTAAATGCGGTTGGAGGTAAGTCTTGGAAAATTGATGATTATTACATCGGACTCTTCGCTACTATAAATAACATCTTAAATCATCAGTATAAAACTGGTGGATTTGAACAAGGAAGAAATGCAAATTACCAAGAACTTAGCGAAGACGTAAATAAGCCTCAAAGAGTTTTTGGACCAAAGTACTGGTACGGTAGAGGCACAAATTATTTCTTAAACCTATATTTTAGATTCTAACAAAGACAAAAATTATATATTATGAAGCTTAATACAACTTTTAAATTATTCTCACTTTTATTTTTATTAATAACATATAACTCTTGTGTAGAGGATGATGATTATACAATACCTACAAGCGTTGGTCTTGAAGAGAACCAATCGTTAAATGTATTACTCGATCAAATTAACTCCAATGAAGTTGATTTGTTGACTATCAGTCAGGTTAAAAATCTCTTTGTAAGTGGACAAGCAGTTAATATCGAATCAAGTATAGCAGTTAAAGGATATGTAGTCTCATCAGATTTAACTGGGAATTTCTATAAAGAATTTTATATTCAAGACGAACCATCAAATCCTACAGCAGGTTTAAAAGTCGTTCTTAATCAGGTAGACACCTACAATCAATTTAATATTGGTAGAGAAATATATATTAGGCTGCAAAATCTATACATAGGCGAAACTAATTCTGGAGATGGTGTAATTGCTATTGGAGGTAGAGCTGATGGAAATGAGGTTGGGCAAATTACAGAAAATATGATGGCTGATTATTTACTTAGATCTAATACCACAGAAACAATAATACCATTCGAAGTAACTCTAGGCCAAGTAAATGACTCACATATTGGATTATTCATACAAGCTAATGACACTCAGTTTCCAGTAGGCTACTCAGGGTTGACTTTTGTAGATCCTACTGATGACTATGACTCTTTAAGAGATTTAGAGAGCTGTGAGGATTCAGGATCTATTAAAGTAGAAACCAGTGCATTTGCTAGTTTTCAAGACAGACTACTCCCAACTGACGGTAAAGGATCAATTTCAGGTGTAGTTACAAAAAGTTATAACGGTGATGACAGAGTGTTAGCTTTAAACAATATTGATGATATTAATTTTGATGGAGCAAGATGTGATCCATTATTTTCAGATAATTTTTCTTCAAATAATTTAGATAATTGGACTCAGTTCAGTATTGAAGGTGAGCAAGTATGGGACATTACACCATATGGAAATCCTGCCCCAAGCGCTAGAATTTCTGGTTATGCTGGTGGAAATGTAGTTAATGAAGATTGGCTTATCTCAAATCCTATTGATTTATCTGGACTTACTGATATTAAACTTAATTTTCAAACTGTTGTTAGATATGGAGGACCCGCATTAGAGGTTTATATGACTACTGATTATGTTGGAGGTGATCCAACAGACTCTACATGGACTCAATTAGATGCTGTTATCGATACCGATAATGGAAGCTGGACTTCTTGGACTGATTCTGGAGATTTAGATGT
>Ga0209482_1001100_pt1 | contig 20089 bp, 14 predicted proteins | sample CoawatmetaG10DNA_FD_187512 | JGI IMG/M metagenome (GOLD analysis project Ga0209482, IMG submission 187512) | Marine microbial communities from the West Antarctic Peninsula - Coastal water metaG104-DNA (SPAdes) (version 2) | ecosystem: Environmental > Aquatic > Marine > Coastal ...
GTCCATATGTATGTAATATTTTAAAAATGTAACGCAAAGGTATCATTAATAATATGATAAGTAAAGGTTACATTTAAAAATAAAGTATTTAATATATTTAGTTAAGCCTTAGGGCAGAGAAGTTAAAAATTTAAATAATTAATTATTAAAAGGAGTCGAGCGGGAATGGCTACCCGCTCTAGCTGACTTTAGGGAAAATTTTTTTAGAGGAAAATTTAATCAGCTTACATATATGACATTAGTAATTATAAAAAGTTCATCTTTGTTTTAAATTTTTAACATTTAAATATCCATATATGATTTTGATATCAGGGAACACTGTCTGTATAGTTAATACATAATATTTTTTAGTTATATTTATTAGCGAGCAATTTAAATGAGTACAAACCAAGCATCACAGACATCAGAAAACATTATTCCAACTGCCGAAGATTTATATCAACGAGCCAGAGACTATCAGGAAACATTGATAGGCAGAGCAAAAGAAACTGCTGAATTAAGAAGACTTCCTGATGAAACGATTAAAGATTTCCATGACCTTGGTTTTTTTAAAATAATCCAACCCAAAAGATGGGGTGGCTATGAAATGGATCCTATTGTTTTCTACAAAATTACTGGAATTATCGGTGAGGCTTGTATGGCCTCTGCCTGGGTATACGCTACAGTCGGGGTTCATAATTGGCAAATATCTGTATTTGATGAGAAGGCTCAAGAAGATGTTTGGGGTAAAGATAATACAGTTTTAATATCTTCATCTTATGCGCCAAAAGCTGTTGCAAAAAGAGAGGGAGATGGTTACAGAGTTTCTGGAGAGTGGGACTGGTCATCAGGTAGTGATCATTGCGATTGGTTTTTTGGCGGTGGACTTGTAGATCCTTCTATAGGAATGGATAGTTTTGCAACTTTGTTAATACCAAGAGATGACTATGAAATTATAGATAATTGGCATACTTATGGGTTAAAAGGTACAGGCAGTAAAAGAATAAAAGTAGACAATGTGTTTGTTCCAGATTACAGAATACATTATCTAAAAGATGGATTTTTAGGCACAAACCCTGGTAAAGAATACAACCCAGGTCCTTTGTATCAATTACCTTTTGGTCAAGTGTTTACATGGGCTGTCTCAATACCGGCTTTAGGTGCATACAAAGGAGCATTAAATGCTTTTATTGATGGGGCAAAATCCAGAGTATCTAGTTTTGGCGTAGAAGCAAAAGCTAACCCATCAACGTTACATTTGGCATCAAAAGCAGCTACAGAAATTGATCAAATGTGGAACAGCATGGAAATGAATTTTAGCAAAATGATGGCTGCTACCAATGATTCCAAGGCAATAGACGTAGATGATCGAATTAAATATAGATATGAGGCCAGTACAATTAATGATCGATGCGTTGCAGGAGCATTAAAATTGGTCAAAGCCAGCGGTGGCTCAACAGTCTATCTTGAACATGATGTTACCAGTAGATTTATAGACATCATGATGACCCAAGTTCATGTCGCTAATATTTCAGATCCTTATTCAAGTGACTATGGATCGAGCATACTGGGAATTGAAACGCAAAATTTAATGCTTTGAGTTAACTAGGGGGAAGTTTTCATGAATTCAATACCAATTAGACAGATAGATCAAACTCCGGCGCCTGATAGGTATGCCAGAGGCTGGCATTGCCTTGGGCTAAGTACCACTTTTACAGATGAGCCATCTGCAATTTCAGCATTCGGAACTCGCATTGTAGTTTTTAGAGACTCAGTGGGTGAGGCAATAGTTCTTGAGGCTATTTGCCCTCATATGGGAGGCGATTTAACAATGGGAAAAGTTGATGGTGACGTCGTTAGATGCCCATATCATGATTGGGGCTGGGGTGCAGAAGGAATGTGTTTGGATATTCCTTATGCTAAAAAAATTCCCAAAAATGCAAGGATCAAGAGTTGGCCAACTTGCGAAGAAAATCAATTACTTTTTATTTGGAATGATCCTGAAGGCATGCCTCCAGGTCCTGACGAGATAGTACCTCCAGAAGATGCCTGTTTAGCAGATGATTGGTCTGATTGGGTTATTGAAGAAAATGTAATTCATATAAACTGCAGAGAGCTAATTGATAACATGTCAGATAAAGCCCATTTTATAACTGTGCATGGTCTTAAAGCCCCAGACCTTTTTCAAAATATATTTGAAGGCCACAGATTGACGCAGATTATGAATGCAGTGAACGATGTGGGGTCTGAATTTGGTGCGGGTGGAGAATTAAGGGCTTCAGCTACGTATTATGGACCTGCCTACATGATTGCTGCGATAGATAATGAAGCTGGCGGTTTTACGCACAGCTCTATTCAGCTAGTAAGTCATGTACCAATTGATCGCAATAGCTTTATGCTTCGTCACGGAGTTAAGGTCCAAAATATTCCTAATGTAAGCGAAGAAGAAAATAAGGCTGTGGTTGCAGAATATACGACGATGACACAACTTTCTTTTAAGCAGGACGTAGATATTTGGCATAATAAATTTCGAGTAGACAACCCATTGTTGTGTGACGGCGATGGACCACTTCATAAGCTCAGAGAGTGGTACAACCAATTTTATATTGACAGAGATCAGGTTCCAAAAAAACTAGAAACACGTAAAGAATACACAGTATAAGGATATATTTATGTCTCAACAATTTGATGAAATCTTTGATGTTTTGGTAATCGGAAGTGGTTGTGGAGGTCTTACAGCTGCATTAACGGCTGATATTGCCAATCCTTCAAAGGTACTGGTGATCGAGAAAAGCCATCTCATAGGCGGGACTAGCGCAACTTCTGGAGGAGTTATATGGATTCCAGACAATCATTTGGGCAAAGAGAAAGGTGCAAATGATTCAATATCAGAAGCCAAAGAATATTTAAGAGCCACAATTCCAGCAGATGAATTCAACGAGCCATTAATTGATACCTATCTTGATCAAGGGCCAAAGATGGTTAAGTTTATGGAAGATAACACTGACGCAAGATACACAAGCCTTGAGCACTACCCTGATTACTTTCAGGATGCTCCTGGAGTTAAACTAGGCAATCGAGCAATGGAGCCTCTTCCTGTATCAGCAGATACTTTGGGAGATGATGTAGACAACCTCCATCCCTCAGGCCCTCAAACCATTGTGTTTGGAAGATACGCTGTAAATTTTGAAGAATCCCATGCATTTACCACCCAGTCACCTGGTTGGTTTCGATTATTTGCAAAGATTTTCCTTACATACTGGCTGGATTGGTCTTGGAGAATTAAGCGCAAAAGATCCAGAAAATTAGCTTTTGGAGCAGCATCGGTTACTCGATTGCTTTCATCGATAAGAAAAAGAAATATTCCCATTTGGAGATCCTCATCTCTTAAAGAATTTATTATTGAGGACAATAAAGTTGTAGGCGCGATTATTGAGAAAGAAGGTAAATTACTAAAAGTTCAAGCAAGACGAGGAATAATTGTTGCATCAGGTGGATTTGGGCAAAATCAAGAAATGAGAGAAAAGTATCTTCCCAAGCCAACAAATTCTGATTGGGGTTGCGAACCAAAAACAAATACAGGAGATCCTATAAAAGCAGCTGAAGCTATTGGAGCTCAGCTTAAATTTATGGATAAAGCATGGTGGGTTACTACTGTTAAAGCACCCAATGAAGAGTTCCCAAGATTAAGTGAGATTGAAAAATCACTTCCTGGTAATTACACGGTGAATACATCGGGAAATCGCTTCGCAAATGAATCTCAGAACTATCTTACCTTCATGCTCGAGGTTCTGGAAAAAGAAAAATTAGGCGAGTCTTGTGCGCCTATGTATATGATCTTTGATGCTAATCACAGAAAAAACTACCCAGTTGGACCCTTGATGCCAGGAAAATTTTTACCAGATATCCTCGTTAAAATATTACATCGAGATTGGTTCGGAAGTGATTTTTTAACTTCTGCAAGTACAATTGAAGAATTAGCAAAAAAAACAGGCATAGATGCCGAAGCATTACAAAGCACTATTGAAAAAGTAAATAATTTTTCATTAACTGGAAAGGATTTAGATTTCCAAAGAGGTGATAACGAAAGAGATAGATTTTCTGGTGATCCAAGTCTCATTAATCCTTGCCTGGGCCCTGTAGCTAAAGCTCCATTTTACGCAATGAGAATTGATCCTGGTGAATTTGCCACATGTGGAGGAATGGTTATAAATGAGAATGGACAAGTTCTTGATAATGACAATCAAGCCATTGCTGGCTTGTATGCTACCGGAAATTGTACCCCAGCATTGCTTACTACTTATCCTGGACCTGGAGCCACAATCGGACCTGCTATGACGTTTGGATTTATTGCTGGCAAACATGTCAGTGGCTCAAATACTTTATAAGCTATGAATTTCCCCCCGATATTTTAGTACCCAATGAAAAAAAGAAGAGAATTTATCTTCAAAAGTATTATCGGTTTTCTGGGAACGGGGTTCCTTTTGGGAGCAGGCACAAAAAAAACACCTAAAGATCAAAATAATATAATCTGGCATGACGAAACAGACATCGCTGTTATAGGAGCCGGAACAGGTTTGGTTGGAGCTATTACTGCATTAAAACAAGGGCTAAGAGTTGTAGTCTTAGAAAAAGCTTCTTCACCTGGAGGTACTACCGCCATTTCTGGAGGAGTTGCTTGGGTTCCAAACAATCATGTTATGAAAAGAGAGGGCTTTAATGACTCCAAAGCCAATGCTCTGACTTATCTAAATCAACTTTCTCAAGGGCAGGCTGATCAAGAGCTGATAGAAGCATTTGCTACAGAAGGCCCAAAAATGATTAAATTTCTTGAAGATAACACCTCTTTAAAATGGCGAGTTTCAAAAATTATGGGAGAAGCTTCCGAGTATCATACTGATTGGCAGGGCAGTTTACCCAAGGGGAGAAGCATCGAACCTGATTTTGGACCTCTTGGAGCTCATCTAGGAGGGTATCTAGTTTCTTATTTGTTAAAAGCTTTTAATAATTTGGGTGGAAAAATTATTTTAAAGGCACCAGCCCAACAATTAATTAGCAGAGAGAATGAAGATGGTTCTAGAGAAGTTCTAGGAGTCTCATATCTTTCAAAAGGCAAAGTATTTAATTTAAAAACCAAAAAAGGAGTTCACCTAGCAAGCGGTGGATTTGATCATAACGAGGAAATGATAAAAAATTTTTTATCAGTACCTTCATATGGCGTAGGAGTTAAGTCTAATACAGGAGATGGCATCAAGATGGCAATGAAGCTTGGCGCTGACTTGAGGAATATGAATGAGGTATGGGGAAGCGTGGTTTATAAAGGAGAAGCTGGAAGGCTAGGGTCCTTAAATGCGGTAACCGAAAAAAAATATTATCCTAGTTGTATATTGGTCAATCGTTATGGAAATAGATTTGCAAATGAGAAAGCAGATTATGATTCCTCGTGGCGATCCTTTCATGCAAAAGAAAATTGGGGCTCTTTGAAATATAAAAACATACCAGCTTTTCAAATATATGACCACAAAGTTAGGTTAAATGGAACTTTAGCTGGAAAAACATCAAACCAACCTTTGCCAAACTGGTTTTCTCAATCTTCCTCGATTGAAGGTTTAGCAAAAAAATTAGGTATAGATCAAAAGAACTTAAAATTAACTATCTCTAATTTTAATAAAAATGCCGTTCTAGGAACTGATCCTGATTTTCATAGAGGGGAAACTCGTTATGACAGAATGGGTCTTGACGATACAAGTTTAGCTCTTCAACCCCTTGATCTCCCTCCATTCTATGGTGCTGAGATAGCTCCAGCTCATTTAGGAACCTGCGGCGGCCCTAGAGTTAATAGATTATCAGAAGTATTAGATGTAAATGAGGCTCCAATTAAAAGGCTATGTGCCTCTGGAAATTCTTCAGGAGTTGGGTCTCCAGGTCCAAGCTATGGAGGAGGGGGTGGAACAATAGGCCCAGCACTCACCTTTTCATTTATAGCTGGGAATACCTTATCCTCTCTAGAGGATTGCGTTTAATAGAAAATCAATGTTCTGGACCAGAGAATTTTTGATGCTCTTTAAATTCTATAACCTCCATCAAGATATAAAGTTTGCCCAGTAATATACTTTGCTCTATTGGAGGATAGAAAAATAACAGCATCAGCAACCTCTTGCGCACTTCCAAGTCTCTTTAAAGCTGTATTGTTTTTTGCAGCCTCTATGTATCTTTCATCGTAGTCTTTCCCTTTAATCCTTAAAAATATTCCAGCTTCAATAATTCCGAGTTGAATACTATTAGCTCTTATATTATTTCGGCCTTCTTCTTTTGCAACACCGTTAATTAATGCATCAACTGCTGCTTTTGGGGCCACTGATAGAACATCCTTAGCAGGCCATCTTGATAAACCAATCGAACTTAGGGTTGTGTAGGATCCACCGTTGCTCCTTATTAGGGGTAAAGTATTTTTTAGCAGGTTAAAGAAGCCATCTGCATCTGTATGCATAACATCATTCCATTCTTCATATGACAGCTCACTGATCCATTTCATTCTTATATCAGATCCAGTTGCATTGATAATGCTATGAATTTTAGTTCCAGATAAGTTTTGACAAAAATCTTCAACTTGTTTTTTATTAGTTAACTCAAGTTGGCAGAAAGTTGCCTCTCCACCAGATTTATTGATTTTATGTTTTAGTTCCGTAGCTGCTTTTTTATTTTTATAGTATGTGAAAATAATAGGGACACCACATGCAGCAAATGTTTCACATATAGCCTCTCCAATACCACCACTTCCTCCAATGACTATAGCTGAGCCTTCCGAAAAGAGATCGCGATCTTGAATAGCTTTGATTGAATCATCCATATTATTAATCCTTTGAATGCAAAATATAAATATTTATAACTAATCTTTATTTTGGCGGCGTTATGATAAAAAATAAAGTTATTATTATATTTTAATTACTTTTATATTTTGGAATAACAGTAACAATATGAATTAAATGGAGAGTGTAATGGACTTACTAAAGGATAAGGCAGCAATAGTAACTGGTGGCGGGAGAGGCATTGGAAGAGGGCATTGCCTCCATCTTGCTCAAGCTGGTGCAAATGTTTTGGTAAATGATTTAGACGTTGAAGAGGCTGCAAAGGTAGCTAATGAAATTACTAATCTAGGAGGGATTGCCAAAACAAGTTCACAGGATATTTCTTCAAGAAAAGGCGCTGAAGCTCTAGTTAACGAGTGCTTGGATCAGTTTGGGAGTTTAGATATACTCGTAAATAATGCGGGTATTTTGCGAGATAAGTCTTTTTTAAAAATGACAGATGATGATTTTGATTCAGTGTGGAATATTCATGTCAAAGGAACATTTTGGTGCTCACAGTCTGCAGCTTTAATAATGAAAGAACAAGGAAAAGGCGGGTCAATAATTAACACTACTTCTGGCGCGCATTTTGGAAACTTTGGGCAAACTAATTATTCTTCTGCTAAAGGTGCGATTGCCTCTATGACATATACATGGGCGATCGAGTTAGCAAAATATGGTATTCGTGTAAATGCAATCGGACCAACTGGGTCAACAAGAATGTCAGCAACTTTTAATTCTAGTAACAATGCAAATGATGAAGAATTTGCTCACATCGATCCAACTTTAAATGGACCATTGGTTTCATATTTATCAAGTGACAAAGCTAATAATATTAGTGGTCAAATTTTTGGATGTGGGGGAGATAGGCTAGCATTGATGGTTCAACCGCATTATGGCAAAACTCTTACAAAAGAAGGGGGATGGTCGATTGCTGATATAGATAATATTATGTCAAAGGAATTTATTTCAGAGTTTTCTAATTTAGGGATGCTGTCAAAACCTTACCCATTTTATGATGGTGTGTCGCCACCCACTAAAGTCGATTAATTAAATTCATCAGGCGCTTAAAGTATCTATTTTATGGTGTTGAAATTGCTATAAATAAGATGCAATATAATATTGCTCCAAAACCTAAGCCAAAACCTAATGGAAGTTCTTTTTCTTTTTTCCTTTTTAATAGGTATAAACATAAGGTAATGCTTGAGCCCATTAATAAAATAGGGCCAATAGACGATGCTCCAAAAATTGAGCCAATGCCTCCAAGAAATAAAAAATCACCAGAACCTATCCCATCTATATTTCGAATTATCTTATGCAATAAATTAATACTAAAGAGCAATCCATACCCAAACACCAACCCTAAAAAGGCATCAATAGGAATTGTAAAAAAACTTTGCCAGATATTTATCGTTAAGCCTAATATTACTAGCAAGAAACTGAGAGGCTGAGAGAGTAAGAGAGTTTCTTGATCTATCATTGATTGAACATAGAGTATAAAAACTATGGCAATTATGATCCAAACCATGAGATTATTTAAGCCCATGAGGGTGGTAAAAAATATGACAGAGAAGGCAACAATTATTTCATTCACAAGATATATTGGGCTAATTTTATTCTTACAGGCGCCACACTTTCCTTTGCTATAGATATACCCTATAAAAGGAAGGAGTTGAAAAAAACTGAGTTGAGTTTTGCATTGAGGGCAAAAAGATCTTGGCCTCAATATGTTGATAGATTTGTCTAGGCGAGGAAGTCTATATATAAGCATAGACGCAAAACTGCCCAGGCAACCTCCTAAAGCAATTAGGAATAAATTAGAAAGGACCAATTCCACGCGTTAAAGAATTATTTTTTCTTTGAGATAAAAAAACATGCCACTAAAAGGGCGATCGTTGGAATTGCGTAAAGTGTTATTACAATAATTTTATCAAGCATATTTTTAGAGTCCTTTAGCCATAGAGTCAGGCCTTCTTGTGTCTCCAAAGCCGTAAAATAAACCATTTTTTAGCTCAATGCTCTCGAGAGAAGTCCCAGGACCAGAGATATAAATACGTTGTCCTAGAGTCTCAATTTTTGCAGCGTGATGAATATCAAATCCTGTTTCAAGCATTAAAATATCTGGTTTCCATTGGTGATGAATCCTTGGGGCCACTGTGGCATCAGATATCTCCATTTTGAACTCAAGGGTGTTGAGAAGAAATTGTAAAACAGCAGTAATGATTCTGGAGCCACCAGGAGAACCAGTGGCATAAACTGGCTTACCATTTTGTAAAACAAGGGTCGGAGTCATAGAGCTTAACGGTCTTTTAAATGGCTCAATTTTATTTGCTTCTCCACCTATGAGACCAAATTGATTTGGTATTCCAGGAGCTGAGACAAAGTCATCCATCTCATTATTCATCAAAACCCCAGTACCATCTATCACAACCCCTGAACCAAAACCTGAGTTAAGGGTATATGTATTAGATACAACATTTCCATCACTATCAGCAACTGAAAAATGAGTCGTATCTGGGCTTTCTGGAGGCATGGCAGATCCAGGAAGAATGCTCTCAGACGAAGTTATAGTATCTAGCTTTATTTTTTGATTGATTGTATTTGCATATGACTTGCTAATTAATGTTTGGGTTGGAACATCAAAAAAATCAGGATCACCAAGGTACTTTGATCGATCAGCATATGCATATTTCATTGATTCGGTTAATACTGCTACATAAGAAGGGGAGTTATGACCCATACTAACCAAATCATATTGTTCTAAAATATTTAACATTTGAATTACATGAATGCCTCCAGAGGAAGGTGGGCCCATTGTAACTATCTCATAATCATCGTAAGTTCCTTTAATGGTCTCTCGCCAAACTGGTCGATAATTTTTTAAATCTTTCTTTGTGATAAGACCGCCATTATTTTTCATATAGCGATCAATCTGATTTGCTACTTTACCTTGATAAAATCCTTGGGCACCCTTAGCTGCGATAATCTTTAAAGTGCTTGCTAAATTTTTCTGCATGAGATTCTCGTGCATTTGTACTGGATAATTTGAATAAAAAATACGTTTGAAGTTCTTGTATTGACTAAGCTTTTTATACTTTCCATTTAGCGCATCAGCCATGAAAGGGGAGATAGCAAAACCATCTTCAGCAAGCTTAATTGCTGGTTCTAATAGCTTGGCCCATGGCAAACTTCCAAATTTTTGATGAACTTCCCACATGCCGTAAACAGTGCCCGGAACTCCTATCGATAAAATTCCTTGAGTAGCTCTTTTCTTATCAACAGAACCATCTAGAGCCAGGAACATATCTTTTGTGGCGCGTTCAGGTGCAATTTCACGATAGTCTATGCTGTAGCTTTGATTAGTAGCTTCATCAAACATCACCATAAAACCACCACCCCCAATATTACCTGCTCTTGGCAATACAACCGCTAAGGCAAATGCAACAGCTATTGACGCATCATATGCATTACCTCCTTCAGCAAGGATCGAATGACCAGCTTCTGTTGCTAGATAATGCTGTGATACCACCATTCCATCTTTACCCACTTCAGGGTGAACAATAGCTTTAGAGTTAAAAATTTTCGATTCAGCATTTAAAGAAACGATAGAAAGGAGGCAGCAAAGGTATTTCATGATTAGGTTAGAAGGCCGCCATCAACCCTTAAATCAATTCCATTTATATGTATAGCATCTTCTGAAGCCAAGAACGCAATAGTGCTTGCAATATCATTAGGGGATCTATTCACCCCATCAGCAGGCATAATTTTTTTAAGCAGCCGTGTATCAATATCTTTTGGTAGATTCGGGTTGGTCGACATAGGTGTTTCAATTGAAGCAGGGCAGACGCAGTTAACGTTTAAACCTTTGAATCCATACTCTACAGCCAAAGTTTTTGAAAATGCGCTAATACCTCCTTTAGATGCACTATATGCAGCTGTCCATGCATGAGATCCAAGCGCAGCAGTCGACGAGACATTTACTATAGATCCCTTAGATTCTAGGAGCATTGGAATACCATAATTGCACATGAAGAATGTTCCGGTTAAATTTACTTCCAAAATTTTATTCCAATTCTCTATTTTCACTTCGTGAGAGTTATCAAATCTTAAAATCCCTGCAACATTAATAAGTGCATCCAGTTTCTTGTATGATTTTTTAATATCTGCAAAACATCTTTTGCTATCTTCTATAGAGGAAATATCCAAAACCATAGAAGATGAATTTGTATTTGTAAGCATTTTTCTTGTTTGCTCAAGATTTTGACTATTTATATCAGCAATTATCAAAGTCGCACCTTCTTGATCTAACCTTAAAGCAGTTGCTTGTCCGATCCCTGATCCTGCACCGGTCAATAAAACAACTTTATTCTCAAATCTTCTCATGAGTAATTACACATTTATAAATTCCTATTTTAGATTTTCTTCAGCAAATGTTTTCGCCCATTTATAATTTGCTTTACCATTTGGAGCTCTTTGAACCTGACTGCAAAAAATTATTTGCTTGGGTAATTTATAGCCAGCTAATCTTTCTCTTGCATTGCTAATTATATCTGTTTCTGCAATTATCTGATCATTTTCGGTTGATACAATAGCTATAATCTTTTGGCCAAAACGATCATCTGGCAGGCCAACAACTAAGCAGTCAAAAACTAAAGGATCTTTTTTTAATGCCTCTTCAACTTCTTCTGGATAGATTTTCTCTCCTGCTGAGTTTATACAATTGCTCCCTCGACCAAGTAATTTTATTGATCCATCCGCTTTAATTTGCGCATAATCACCTGGAAAGCTATAGCGAGTACCTTTATATTCTCGAAAGGTTTCTGCAGATTTTTTTTCATCTTTATAATAACCAATTGGTATCATTGCAGTAGCGCTACTAATACCAAGTAATCCGGTATCATCTGAGCCTGGTTCAACTAAGCTCCCATCATCTTTTAAAACAATCATTCCTGGGTTAAGTGTAAATTTTGCAGTATCAGGGGTATTTTCTCTGGTGCTAAGAGAGGCTCCCATTCCACCTTCAGTAGAGCCAAATGTGTCCATCAACCTCATATCATGATGCTCAAGCAAACCTTTTTTAACTTCTGAGCTCCACATAACCCCACTCGAAGTGATCTGATTTAATGAACTTAAGTCATATGCATAATTTTTTTCTTTTGCAGTATTTAATGCATCCAGCATGGGTCTAGCAAAAGCATCTCCAACTATCACAATATTCGTAATATTTAATTTAGAGCATTCTTTCCATATCTTATCGGGATCAAATCCCAATCCTGGAATTGTTGCAACTGTTCCTCCCAAATTATGAGGCACAAAGCAGCCTAGCCACATGCCGGTTCCATGCATTAAAGGGCACCCAACTAAACTCACAGGGAGTTCTTTTTTTTGATGAAGGCCAAGAATGTATTCATCCAATTTATCCATATCCTTGGGTAATTCATACCCCATAGCCCTTAATGTTTTAAACATCCCAGTAATAAATTCTGCTTGGTTATACATTACCCCTTTAGGCATTCCAGTTGTCCCACCTGTATAGAGCATATAAACAATATCCTCAGGTCTTTCCCATCGAGCCATGGGATTATTTTGATCTACCAATTCATTGTAATTTAAACAGTCCTTAACAATTGAATCTTCGTTATCTGAAACTTCAATCCAAACTTTAATGCCCGGCAAAGAGTCTTTAATTTTATTAATTTGATCGCCATAGCAAGCTTGGTAAAAAAGAGCTTCACAATCAGAATTATCTAAAAGATATAGTAGCTCATCCGCTTTATATCTATAGTTAACATTTATTGGAGTTCCTCCAATTTTAAAAATTGCAAATTGCGCTTCTAAATATTCATTTGAATTATGTAAATACAATCCAGCTTTAGAATAAGTGGTTAATCCAGCATCAATCAATGCAGATGCAAGCTTAGATGCAATATCATCATATTGCCTCCATGTTTTTTTATCATCTCCACATATAATAGCTACCTCATCTGGAATGAGGTTAGTGGTATTTTCCCAAATGCTTGCAAAATTTAAATTCACTTTATCCCCTATATCTTTTTTATTTTACTTCTAGATTCTGACCAATGCGCCTTCCTGAAAAAATACAATCAGCGATCGAGAGACCTGATACATAAATATTTGAACAAATGCCCACTGCCGTTCTTCCAGCTGCATACAATCCAGGAATTTCTACATTTTCCTGGTTTAAAACCTCACCAGTTTCCTCGTTGACTGTTAATCCCCCAAGAGTCAAGCATGGCAAAGGCGCTGTTGTTGAATCAATAGATATATCCATAATATAAAAGGGTGCCTTTATTTCTTGCATATCTTTAGCGCTTTTACCAAACTCACATTCCGTATCTCCACGGGCTGCTGAGTTATATCGATCAATTGCATTGGCTAAATTACTAGCCGGCATTCCATATATGTTTGCGAGCTCATCAATAGTATTTTTTTTCTTAGCATTAAAATACATCATGAGGCGTGCAGAATCTCTCTGAAAAGGAAGCGCAGCTGATGCTTGTTTTTTTGCTTGTGCAAATAACTCTTTATCTAGCACTAGATAAGCTTTTCCATCATGTTTTTCACACATTGCATCGCCAAGAGTTGCGGCATAGACCATCTCATTTCCAAATCTAATACCTTCTTTATTAACAATTAGGCCCTCGGAAAATGCTATTGGGGGATTAATCATCCTCCAAGCAGTCACTCTATTCATATGAGCTGTCTTGCCTCCAACACTTTGACCAAGTCTTATTCCAGATCCAGTATCGTGAGACGTTCCTAATGGCATCCCATCAATATACTTTGGTGCATACTCTTCAATCATATCTCTATTAAATATAAAGCCTCCAGCAGAAAGACATACTCCTTTATTTGCTTTGATATAAGTAACTTTTCGATGACTGAGCTCTATTTTTGCTGCTCGATTTATATACAACTGGCCAATAGATTGAAATACTTTTGCTCCAGGCATATTTTGAGGCATTAACATTTGAAAGTACTCAGCTTTAGCCATAAGTTTTTGATGTTTCTCAGATACCTTCCCTGAGGGCAGCATTAATGTTTTTACCCCTATTACTCTTCCCTCAGTATTGATGACTAGAGACCGAGCCTCTGTTTGTGAAAAGAGTTTTAAGCCTTTTGATATGGCAGATTTTTTTAGTGGATTAAAGATCGTACCACCAACCCCAATTGGCTTAAATGGACCTTCTTCGTAACCCCTATGCCCTCTGGGTGCTGGTTTTGCATTCTTCATGTAAGTGGGCACCAATGAATTGTCTGGGTGATACAAGAAGTATCCGGCATCCGGATAACCAGTCTTTATTTTATAGTATGACGAATTAAACTGAACGCCGTTTTTCATAAGCCATTCAGTGCTTTCAGCTGAAGTTTCGCAGAATTTTCTAAGGGTACTTTCTTTAACAATATCTCCAGTTTCCTGTATCAGATAATTGAACATATTTTCTGGTGAATCCTCTACCCCCGCTTCTTTTTGAATAGAAGTTCCTCCACCTGCATAAAAAATACCACCGCTTCTTGCTGTTGCTCCCCCTCCCGATGTTTTGTCTATGGCAATGACTGAACGACCTTGGTCCAAAGCTTCGTTTGCAGCTGCAATACCAGCTCCTCCTAAGCCAACTATTACCAGATCCGCTTGATCACTCCAGTCGATAAGATCAGGATTGTCTACAATTTGCGGCGCTTCTATATTTGAGAACCATTTTTCATTACTTGGGCTTAATTCAGTTTCCAGCATTTAAATCCCCTGTTTTTCCACCATCTACAATTAAGCTGGCTGCTGTAATAAAAGATGCATTTTGACTTAATAAAAATAATATAGGATGAGCTATTTCCATAGGGTTTGCAATTCGTTTTAGAGGAATGGAATTCTTGGTTATCTCCATCATTTTTTTATCTGGAATAGCTCTTGCAGTGGCAGGCGTTTGAACTGCTCCAGGAATTATGCAATTGATTCTTACGTGAGGCGCAGCTTCTATTGCCGATGCTTTTGTAAAATTAATAAGTCCTGCTTTTGCGGCTCCATAAGCAGACATATATGCAACTCCTTTTAGACCAACTACAGATGCAATATTTACAATCGCTCCCTTTTTTGCACTCATCATCCAAGGGAGCACTTTTTTTGTAGTCAAGAAAACAGCATCAAGATTAGCTTTAAAGTTTGTTTTCCAAGCTGCCATATCCATATCAATAATTTTACCGGTATGAATTGATGGAGCATTATTAACTAAACCATCAATCTTTCCGCAAGACCTATATACCGCATCTAGTGATTCTAAAATCTCAGACTCATTGCTCACATCAAGGTTATGAGCAATCACCAAAGAAGAAATTTTTAAAAGTTCAGCCTCTGCCTTCTTTAGATCTTTGGAATTTCTGCCAGTAATAACTACTGTTGCACCTTTTTGCAGGCAAAGTTTAGCTGTTGCAAATCCAATACCGCCACTCGAGCCAGTAATGTAAATGACCTCATCTTTAAATGTTGCTTCCAAGCCAGACCCCCCTAGCGAATTTGCATTAAATTTTTATCGAGAAACCTAATGCAGTGTACCAATAGTCTTCCATTGATTTTATATGATATGGATCAGATTTGTACCCGAGCGTTAGACTTAATCCAATGTTTTTATACGAGGACATATAACGAGCTTTTGAATGAACTTCTCTTCCGCTTGGGCGAAGAGTAAAACCAAAAGAATTAAATAGAACGTTCCTTTCTTTTGTTCTGAGCACAGGAACTTTTAAGTTCATTCTGCCTGATTCGGTGCGCATCGGCTGATCAATAGAAAGCAGTAATTCATCTCCAGAATTAAAGATTGATTGTTTTAAGAAACCCATGCCAAAAGCCGAAGACTGGATATTAGTAATAGAATCTATCATTCCCTCATTGTTTGATGTTCCGGGAGAATTACCTATGTATAGGGAGCTAAAGAATTTTCCTCCAAAGAGACTAATAGAATCTGAAATGCCAACAAACGAAGTCATTTGACCGCCATCACCATTAAAAGCTCCAGAGCCACTTAGTCCAAGATTTGCATCATTCTCTTTCAATATTCCAAATTGGATTGAAGGCATATAATTTTTTGGTTGAAGCTCAATCATCGCAACCGTGCTGGAGCTACTCTCACCAAAAATCTCATTAGCTTGAAATTTATTTCTGCCAGATGAAATTAAAAATGCAACATCAAGATTGTGTTGAAATTTATAAACAGATCCAAAAGAAGTGCCGCCGGCACTAAAATTTAACCATGGATTACTGAACTGAGATCTTAACTGACTTTTGTATCTCAAATCTTTATCTTGAAATATTCCCAAAGCCCAACTTCCATTTATTCCATGACTCACAAAATTATTTTTCTCTTTGTTAAAGTATGTAAAGAACTGATTGTTATCTTGTTGCGCTTCGAGCAAATGCATTGAGTTAATTAATCCATATGAGAGATTTTGATTTTTATAATTACTCATCTCCAATACATTATCTTGAGAATTAATGATCTGCGGAGTGGATTGATACATATGCTCATACCCATCAAGATTTATAATTTGATTTCTATAGTCAGTTGTTAAATTTTCAACAGCACCTCTAAAAGGAGCATCTAATTCATCAAAAAATATAATTGTCTGATTTGCTACTCCGTTAGATACAGCATCTCCAAAAGAGGGGCTTGTAAGCTGTATTCCTGTAAACAATGCAGGAACCATCCCTCCAGATAGAGTTCCAGTTAGCATGGCACTAACTTGCCCAACTGGAGCAGTTGCTGCGCCAAGATCCATTAAACCTTGACCATATATTGCTTTATCCGAATATACCCCTTTTTTATTTGCGGTTGCAAAAAGACGATCAACAATTTCTTTGCTTCCTAGCTGACCTTCAAAGTAGTCAGCAATTACTGCAAGACCACCAGAGACAAAGGGAGCTGCAAAGGATGTCCCGCTTGTTACAGCAAAGCATGAGTTATCTTGTATGCAGTCGCTATAATTATCGTCATTTGGATTTCCAATATAAATACCAGTATCCGAGCTAGAAGTTGGATATGCTGCTGTAATCCTCCCACCAGGTGCAGAGATGCAATAATCCTGAGCAACACCACATCTGCTAGAAAACGAGCTAATGGATCCATTTTCATCGACAGACGCGACAGCTATTGAGTGCCCTTGAATCTCAGGGATGTAATGCGCCATACCGGGAAGTAATTCTGGGCTTGAAAAATCAACGCCTTGATCTGCGTATCCACCAGCATTTCCAGCTGCCCAAACATAAATAGTTTTCTGAGAATCAGGCGTTCCTATTTGAGACATCTCAGCAATCGTTTTAGGAAATGCATATCTAACCTGAGCTTCTGTGTAATCAATAATATTTCCTGAATAGCCGTAGCTGTTATTGACGATATCAACATCATATTGATTGTAGATTTCAAACAAGGAACTAAAAAAGTTATCAATCCCAGTAAAGTCAGGAGCGTCACTTACAGTTCCAGAACCATCATCAGTTCCGATATCCACTGGATCATAATCAGGATCTGGTTCAGCAAGCTGAATAGCAATAAACAAAACATCCGCTTCAAAAGCAACTCCATGCATAGGAGAGGTATCCGATTTTTCTTGCCTTCCTGCTGCAACCGAAGCAACCATGGTGCCATGTCTTTGTTGTCTTGTATTTGGAGTGTAATTTGAATACGAGAGGTCGCTATTAGCAGAGAGTCTGCCAGCACTGATTTCTGTATGGCTATTATCCAGTCCTGAATCAGTAATCCCAATGGTTACCCCTAATCCAGTGGCCCCTCTTGCATAAGCTGCCGAGGCATTCACAACATCAAGACCCCATTGACCTTGATATTCATAGTAGCCTTCATACTGAGCTTTTAATTCTTCATAAGACAGTGTTGGAGGGGCTACAGGAGGAGTGGGAGTTTGAGATATTACTGGAGCAGGTGCACTTCCGCCTCCACCTCCACCTCCACAGGAAAGTATAAAAAATAAAGTAAAAAGCAGAGTGTTGTTTTGTTTCATAATAGTTTAGGATTCTACCAAATAAGCAAATAAATACTATGTCTGATATATACACTCAAACTCTCGATGCTTTAACAGCCCCTGATCAAACTTTTGCATTTAAAGAAGAGCTTCATGCATCTGGAGTAACTTATAGAGAATTTACAAATATCCCTAAAACCTTAGCAAATTTCTTTGAATATGGTTTGCTTTTTCCTGAGTGGGAATTTGTTGTTTTTGAGGGTGAAAGATATACCTATCAGGATATTCATCACAAAGCAGCTCAAGCAGCCAATGCTTTTGTAAGTGCGGGTGTTAAAAAAGGTGACAGGGTTGCTATCTGCATGGCCAATAATCCAGAATATATTATTTGCTACATGGCCCTTACGTCAATGGGAGCAGTATGCGTGCTTTTAAATTCTTGGTGGGTTCCTGACGAAGTGAGTTACGGCCTAGAAAACTCACAAGCCAAGATTCTAGTTGCTGATCAAAAGCGTCTGCGTGGACTAGAAAAATTTCAGGATGTTCAAAAAATTATAGTTAGACCAGATTCAGATTCTGAATTTTCTAATTTTAATGATTTTATTTCTTCCTATGAGACAACATTTCCAGTTGTTGATTTGGATACTAACGACAATGCAACTATTTTTTATACTTCTGGCTCAACAGGTTTTCCAAAAGGTGTTCTATCTACTCACAGAAATATATTAGCGACACTTTTTAGCTGGGCGCTGGTCACTACATTAAAAAGAGAAGTCGAAGCAGCTGAAGCGGCGTCTGAAGCAAGCCCTCAAATTCAGCAATCAGATGTTCCTGTTAATCAATCTGCCATTTTGCATTGCGTTCCACTGTTTCATGTCACAGGAAGTCACTCTGGCTTTTTAATGAGTGTTATAGCAGGAAGAAAAATGGTCATGATGACAAAATGGGATCCTGGGGCTGCCTTAAAATTAATTCAAGATGAGAAAATTGGTGCCATCACCGGTGTCCCCACTCAAACCTGGGATTTATTGACCCACCCTGACAAAGATAAATATGATCTTTCTACATTCAAAGAGCTTAGCGGAGGAGGTGCTGCAAGACCCCCTGAACATGTAAAAAAACTAAAAGATGGCTTCAAAGATAGTGAACCCTCTATCGGCTATGGGCTCACGGAAACAAATGCAGTTGGAACACTCAATTTAGGCAAAGATTACTTAACGAATCCTGGTAGTTGCGGAAGAGCTGTTCCGCCAGTAACTGATGTTGCAATTATTGATGAGAATTGGAATTTCTTAACAGACCCTAAAGTTGTTGGGGAAATAGTGATCAAGAGCCCAGCAAATATGGTGGGGTATTGGGGCAATCAAGAGGCAACCGAGGAGGTCTTCAATGATGATGGATGGTTTAGATCTGGTGACCTTGGTTATATTGAAGATGGTTTTGTGTTTATTGTTGATCGGGTTAAAGATCTTGTAATCAGGGGAGGCGAAAATATCTCATGCATAGAAGTTGAGGCAGCAATATATGCGCACCCATCTGTACAAGAGGCTGCAGTGTTTGGAATTCCTGAAGAGAGGCTTGGAGAGACACTTTGTACCTCAATATGCTTAAGGCCGTCTTCATTCTTAACAGAAGATGAAATCAAAGATTTTTTACAAGATAAGATTGCAGCTTATAAAATCCCATCAATGATCAAGATACACTTTGAAGAGCTTCCCCGGGTAGCTTCTGGAAAGTTCTCGAAGAAACAATTGCGTGATGATTTTGTTGCAATTGAGAAACATAGCTCTTAATGAGTTCGCTCTCTTATATAATTAATGTATAAGATAGAGAGTACTTATTTAAAATACCCATGACATCACGAGTTTTAATAATAGAGGATGAGCCCGATATCCGGAAAACGATTGACTACAATCTTTCTAAAGAATCTTTCCAGGTTTTTCAGGCGGGATCAATTGCAGAAGGTGAGCAATCTATTTTAGACAATAGTCCTGATGTAATAATTTTAGATTTAATGCTTCCCGATGGATCAGGTCTAACTCTTTGCAGAGATGTTAAATCAAACGAAAAAACAAAGCATATTCCCATTATTCTTTTAACAGCAAAAGCCGATGAGGTTGATAGGGTGATTGGATTTGAACTAGGTGCAGATGATTATGTGACCAAGCCCTTTAGCGTTAGGGAGTTAATCTTACGAGTAAAGGCAATACTTAAAAGAGGAATATCTGAATCAACAAAAGCAGATGCTGCTGAGTTTGTTTTTGGTGAATTAAAAC
>Ga0209482_1001101_pt1 | contig 20072 bp, 15 predicted proteins | sample CoawatmetaG10DNA_FD_187512 | JGI IMG/M metagenome (GOLD analysis project Ga0209482, IMG submission 187512) | Marine microbial communities from the West Antarctic Peninsula - Coastal water metaG104-DNA (SPAdes) (version 2) | ecosystem: Environmental > Aquatic > Marine > Coastal ...
ATTGATTGTTGTAAACGGCATCATTAAAATCTGGAATTAAGTTTCCTAATGGGCAACCACTGTGGCAAAAAGGCACTCCGCAGTCCATACACCTTCCTCCTTGTTCTTTGAGTTTTGTTTCTGATGGCTTGACAGTGAATTCTTTATAGTTTTTTACTCTTTTTTTAACAGGAATATAACCTTCCTCGACTCTTTCAAACTCAATAAACCCCTTTAATTTCCCCATTCTAGTTAAGTAATAATTTCAAGTTCTTTTTCTTTTGCCATTTTCTCTAAAGCTAATTTATATTCTGTCGGCATTATTTTAACAAAGTTATTTGATTCTATATCCCAGTTTAAAACCAAGTCTTTTGCTAGCTCACTGGATGTATAATCTAAATGATTTTGAACTAATTTTTTAATTAAATTTAAGTCATGAGAATTTAAATCCTCAAGTTCAATCATTTCCATATTGAAATTTCTTTCATCAAAATTACCCCCTCCTTTATATATATATGCAGTTCCTCCACTCATTCCAGCAGCGAAATTCCTTCCAATATCTCCTAAAATTAGAGCTATTCCTCCTGTCATGTATTCACAGCCATGGTCACCAATTCCCTCAACTACAGCAGTTGCCCCCGAATTTCTGACACAAAACCTTTCGCCAGCTATTCCATTGATATAAGCTTCTCCTGATGTGGCTCCGTAGAGAGCGACATTTCCAGTAATTACATTTTTATGTGATTTAAAAGTAGATTCTAAGGGAATTTTTACAATTATTTTTGCACCTGAAAGTCCCTTTCCAAAGTAATCGTTTGTATTCCCTGTGACTGTTAGAGTTAGTCCTTTAGCACTAAATGCACCAAAACTTTGTCCAGCAACCCCTTGAAAATCTATATTAATTGAATCCTTCTCAAGCCCTTTGTTTCCATGAATTTTTGATATTTCATTGCTTAAAATTGCGCCAACACTTCTATCTGTATTTTTTATTTTATATGATAAATTTATTTTAGTATTATTTTTAATAGCTTCTTTGGAGTTGTTGAGGATTTTAAAATCTAAAACATTTTCTAATTTATGATCTTGTTTAGAATTATTTTTTAATGACACATTTTTTTCTAAAACTGGTTTGTATAAAATATTTGATAAATCAATATGTTTTGTTTTATAATGTTCAAGAGCTTCGTTCATATTTATTTTTTGACTCTGACCTATCATCTCATCTATTGTTCTAAAACCAAGTTCAGCCATTATTGCTCTTAGTTCTTCAGCAACAAAGTGCATAAAATTAATTACATGTTCTGGTTTTCCTTTAAAGTTTTTTCTTAATTCTGGATCTTGAGTAGCTATTCCAACAGGGCATGTATTTAAATGACATGCTCTCATCATAATACATCCTGATGCAACGAGTGGTGCTGTTGAAAAACCAAACTCTTCAGCTCCCAAAAGACAAGCAATTGCAACATCTCTTCCCGTCTTTAATTGTCCGTCACATTCTAAAACTATTCTCCCTCTTAAATCATTCATAACTAAAGTCTGCTGAGCTTCAGCGATACCGAGTTCCCAAGGTAATCCAGCATGTTTTAGTGAAGTTAGAGGTGATGCCCCGGTCCCTCCGTCAAAACCAGAAATTAATATAACGTCTGCTTTAGCTTTAGCAACACCAGCAGCAATCGTTCCAACTCCAACTTCAGAAACTAGCTTAACATTAATTCTAGCTTCTCTATTTGCATTTTTTAAGTCATAGATTAGTTGAGATAAATCTTCAATTGAATAAATATCATGATGAGGAGGTGGAGAGATTAAACCCACATAGGGAGTAGAATTTCTTACTTTAGCAATTAAAGGATTTACCTTGGCTCCAGGTAATTGTCCTCCTTCACCAGGTTTAGCACCTTGTGCCATTTTAATTTGAATTTCTTTTGCATTTGAAAGGTAATGTGAGCTAACTCCAAATCTTCCGGAAGCTACTTGTTTAATCGCACTATTTTTCCAATCTCCATTTACTTCTTTTTTAAATCTAACCGGATCTTCTCCGCCTTCTCCAGAATTGCTCTTTCCTCCAATTCTATTCATGGCAATAGCTAAATTCTCATGGGCTTCTTTACTAATTGACCCATAAGACATAGCCCCGGTCTTAAATCTTTTTACAATTTCATTCCATGGCTCTACTTCTTCAATTGATATAGGATCTATATCAACAAACTTGAACATTCCTCTTAAAGTCATGAGTTGTTCATTTTGTTTATTGATTAAATCAGAATAAACTTTATACGTTTCATATTTGTTTTCGCGAACTGATTGTTGGAGTTTAGAAATAGTAGAAGGGTTTAGCATATGAGCTTCACCATTTCTTCTCCATCTATAATTACCTCCAATTTCAAGACTTGTGAACGAATTTTGTTTTTCAAAAGCTTTTTTATGTCGAATGGATAATTCCTTTTCAATAGCATATAAACCAACCCCTTGGATTCTGCTGGGGGTGTTACTAAAATATTTTTTTGTAAAACTTTCTCTTAAACCAAGTGCTTCAAATATTTGAGCGCCACGATAGGAATGTAAAGTAGAAATTCCGATTTTATTCATTACTTTGAGAATTCCATTAGCAATAGCTTTATTATACTTTTCGATTGATAATTTGAGTGATTGCTCTTTAAAGAAACCTTGATGATGATGGTGCTGAATAATTTCATTAACTAAATAGGGGTTAATCGCACTAGCTCCATATCCAAATAACATTGAAAAATGATGAGGTTCTCTAGGTTCAGAGGATTCTATAACAATACCAAACTTTGATCTTTTTTTAAGTTTAATTAAAAAGTGATGAATAGTTGAGCAAGCTAAAAGTATAGGAATTGCAGCCATCTTTTCATTGACCCCCCTGTCACTAATAATTATAATATTACTTCCTTTATTAACATAGCTAATCACTTCATTTACCATTTTCTGAAGAGCTTCTTCAATACCATTGTGACCTTTCTTTAATTCATATAAAGCACTTATTGATGAGCTTTTAAAATTGGAGTTTTTAATAAATTTTATTTTATCTAAATCTTCATTAGAAATTATTGGATTTTCAATTTTCAATTTTTTTGAATGCTCAGGAACAATGTCATAAAGATTGTAATCACTTCCAAGCCCTAAACTTGTATCAGTAACTATTTCTTCTCTTATTCCGTCCAAAGGAGGGTTGGTGACTTGGGCAAATAATTGTTTAAAATAATTAAACAATAACTGAGGTTTTTTAGATAAAACAGCAAGTGGGGTGTCTGAACCCATAGAACCCATAGCTTCTTTACCAGAAATACACATTGGCAATATGATTGTTTTTAAATCTTCTTCAGTATATCCAAAAACTCTAAGTCTAGTTTCAAAATCTAATTTTTCTTTTGCAGTTTTGTTACCAGTGTAAGGAACTAGTTTCAAAGGAAGAGTATTTTCGTTTAGCCACTTTCTATAAGGGTATTTTGAAACTATTTCATTTTTTATTTCTTCATCTTCAATGATTCTGCCTTTATTCATGTCAACTAAAAACATCTTACCTGGTTCTAATCTGCCATGCTTTTCAATGTTACTAGGTTCGATATCTACAACTCCTGTTTCTGATGACATGATGACATAACCATCTTTTGTAACGCTATATCTGGACGGTCTTAATCCATTTCTATCCAATAGAGCGCCGATATATTTTCCATCTGTAAAGGGGATTGAAGCTGGACCATCCCATGGTTCCATGATGCACGAATTAAATTCATAAAAAGCTTTCTTTTGGTCAGACATAGATTTATGCTTTTCCCAAGCTTCAGGAACCATCATCATCATTACTTCTGGCAAGCTTCTTCCGGTAGTAAGTAGCAGTTCAACAACCATATCCATAGAGGCTGAATCTGACTTACCTTTTAAAATAGTTGGAAATATTTTTTTTAAATCATCTCCTATAAAATCACTTTTTAAAAGCTCTTCTCTGGCATTCATTCTACTATAATTACCTTTTAGAGTGTTGATTTCTCCATTATGACACATATACCTAAATGGTTGAGCTAAATCCCAGGTTGGAAAAGTGTTAGTTGAAAATCTTTGGTGCACTAAAGCTAGCCTAGTAACTAGTTCAGGATTTGATAAGTCTAAAAAGAATTTATCAATATCCTCAGGAATAAGTAATCCTTTGTAAATTAATGTTCTATTATGAAGACTAGAGAAATAAAAATAGTTTTTTTGTGAAAAATCTATATTGTAAATAGTATTTTCCGCTATTTTTCTTGCTACAAATAATTTAGTATTAAATTCAGTATCTGATAATTCTTGATTGTTTTTACCTATAAAAACTTGTTTAATAGTTGGCTGTGTTTTTGCGGCAATTCTACCAACAACTTTTGAATTAAGAGGAACTTCTCTCCACCCCAAAACTAATAGACCTTGTTTTTTAATTTCTTTTTCAAAAATATCAACGCAATAGTTAAGTTGATTTTTTTTATTAGGGAGAAAAACCATTCCAACAGCATACTCATAAGGTAAAGGCAATGTAAAGTCACATTGTTTTTTAAAAAAATCATGAGGGATTTCTATTAAAATACCTGCTCCATCACCTGTTTTACCATCTGAACTAACTGCTCCACGATGTTCTAAGCATGTTAAAATATTTAATGCTTTAAAAATTATATCATTAGTCTTTTTACCTTTTAAACTACAAATGAATCCAGCGCCACAATTATCGTGTTCGAACTCTGGAGAATATAATCCTTGTTTTTTAGGTAGCATACTTAAACTTTTAATATTATTAAATTTAAATAATATCATGCCTTTCTAAAAGAATTTTGATGTTAAATCGTTAATTAATATTGACTTAACAAAATAAAGAGTGAATATTAACTATTTCTCATTTTTATAATGTATTAATAATAATAACATAATTATAATTTATTTTTTTTTTAATATGTTTACTGTTCTAAAATTTTAAGAATGGAAATTATACTTATTGCAATATTTGTCACAGGTTATTTATTAATTACGGTAGAGCATTCAATCAAAATTGATAAACTTATTCCTGCTTTAGGAATGATGGGAATTTTGTGGGCAGTTATTGCTTTAAATCATTTGCCAGTTTTTGATATTAATTTAGAAGAATTAAGATTAGAGCCAACGCATATTGATGAAATATTATTACATCATTTAGGTAAAACAGCGGAGATTCTAATATTTTTACTTGGAGCTATGACTATTGTTGAAATCATAGATTTTTTTAGAGGATTTTCTGGAATTAAGAAATTAATTAAATCAAGAAGTAAAGTCACGTTATTATGGATTTTTGGCTTTCTTTCCTTTTTCTTATCTGCAATTATTGACAATCTAACAGCTACTATTGTACTTATTACTATTCTTCAAAAGCTAGTTACTGATAGACAATTAAAATTATGGTATGCAGGTTTAATAATCATTGCAGCTAACGCGGGTGGAGCTTGGTCTCCAATTGGAGATATAACCACTACAATGCTTTGGATTGCTGATAAGGTAACGACACTTAGTCTAATCAAATATTTAATTTTGCCATCACTAGTTTGTATGCTTGTTCCATTTTTCATTTCTTCAAAATTTAAAATTTTTAAAGGTGAATTTGTAATTCCCGATAGTTCTGTTGATAGTGAGTTAAATCCTTATGCTAATAAAATGTTGTTTATTGGTTTAGGATCTATCTTATTTGTTCCAGTTTTTAAAACAGTTACTGAATTACCTCCTTATGTAGGAATGATGCTTGCTTTGGCATTTGTAGCTACAGTTGCTGAGTTTTATAGTAACAAAAAATTTAGTATATCAAAAATAGATTCTAGTCATGATGATGAAGCTGATCACAGTCCAGTACATGCTTCACTGACAAAAATTGAATTACCTAGTATATTATTCTTTTTAGGAATTTTAATGGCTGTTGGAGCCTTAGAATCTGTAGGGATTTTATTTGATTTTGCTGGATATATAAATGAAGTAATCCCAAATTCTGATGTGGTAGTTATTCTTCTTGGACATCTTTCAGCTTTAATTGATAATGTTCCATTAGTTGCAGCTTCAATTGGAATGTTTCCTAATCCAATCGATGACCCAATGTGGCACGGAATAGCTTATTCTGCTGGTACAGGAGGAAGTATGCTAATAATTGGCTCAGCTGCAGGAGTTGTTGCGATGGGTATGGAAAAAATAGATTTCTTTTGGTATATAAAGAACATAATGTTTTTAGCGATGATAGGATTCTGGGCGGGGTATGGTACTTTTATGCTTCTAAGAGATTACGTCTATTAAATCAAATGAATTACAATGAAACTGTTAATTGGCTTTTTAAACAATTACCTGTTTACCAAAGAGATGGCGTTTTTAAGTATAAACTTGATTTAAGTTCTATAAAGGCAGTTTGTAATAACCTTAATAATCCTCAAAATAATTTTAAGTCTATTCATGTCGCTGGTACCAACGGAAAAGGTTCAACTAGCCACATGCTAGCTTCTGTTTTGCAAGAGTCAGGGTATAAGGTAGGCTTGTATACTTCACCACATTTAAAAGATTTTCGTGAAAGAATTAGAATAAATGGAAAAAAAATTAAAAAAAATTTTGTTGTAGCATTTGTAGAGGATCAACTTAATTTTTTTAATCATAATAATATATCTTTTTTTGAAATGACTGTAGCTTTGGCATTTGAATATTTTTCAAAATCTAAAGTAGATATAGCTATAATAGAAACTGGACTAGGTGGGAGGCTTGATGCTACTAACATTATCATTCCAGAACTAAGTATTATAACAAACATCGGAAAGGATCATTCTGAATTCTTAGGAAATAATATTATAGATATAGCAAATGAGAAAGCTGGTATTATAAAAAAAGAAATTCCTGTTGTTTTAAGTGAATATCAAAAAGAAGTATTTTCAGTCTTTCAAAAAATGGCTATTAAATTAAACTCTAAGATTTATGTTGCTGATCAAGAATACTTTGAAGAATATAAAACAGATTTAAATGGGGGATATCAAAAAAAAAATATAAAAGGAGTACTTAAGTTGTTGTCTCTTCTAAATAATTTTAAAATTTCTAAAAATGATATAAAAACTGGTCTTTTAAATGTGATGAAAAACACGGGTTTAAAGGGTAGACTAGAATTTATTAACTATAATCCAAAGGTTGTTGTAGATGTTGGACATAATATTGAAGCATTTAAAGAAATAATCAAGTATTTAGAAACAGTAGTTTATCAAGATCTTAAGCTGATATTAGGGTTTGTTAAAGGAAAAGATTTTAAAAATATATTAGATCTTCTTCCTAGGAATGCAACATATTATTTTTGTAAACCTAATACAACAAGAGGCTTACCGACAGATGAAATTTTTGAATATTCAAAAAAAATTGGTCTGAAGGCAGGGAAATTCCCAAGCGTTAAGTCAGCATATTTGAGTTGTCTAAATGAATCGAGTAAAGATGATTTAATTTTTGTAGGAGGAAGCAATTTCGTTGTTTCAGAAATTTTATAAAATGATATTTTTTATTAAAAAAATTGTAATTTAAAGTTTTAATAAATAATCATGATTCTAAAAAAAATATTCTTAATTCTTGTTTTATTTCCTGCGTTATTAATTTCTCAAAAAACTTATAATGTTGATGGAGTAGTTAAGGATAAAAATACAGGGACAGAAATCGAAAATGCCAATGTTACTGCAAAGCCATCAAAAAGAAGGTCTGGTGGTGGTTATTATACTGGAGAATTAACAAAAGAAAATGGACTTTTCAAGGTAAGAACTAATTATAGGTATCCTTTAAAATTAGTTGCTAAGATGAATGGTTGTGGAGAGGTGACTACAATAATAAAAAAAGAAGGTTTTTATGAAATTTTATTAGACTGTGATAAACAAACGATAAAAAAAATAATTTTTGAACAGAATCCACCACCTGTGTTAGATGTTAAGCTAGAAGATGGCAGTCTTTTGTCTGCAAAATCTTTAAAAACTGGAAGTGAAATCTATTCTATGGTAGACGGTAAAAGAATTTATTTGTCTAGTGGAGAATATATTCTTGATAATTTTAAATCAATTTCTGTTAATAATGCTGGGGTTATTACTGAGATAAAAGAAATAATCATTGATATAGATGAAGATGGAGTTTTAGATGAAAATGATGTTTGTCCCAATGAAGCAGGAAGTGTAGCTAATAGTGGTTGTCCAAATAATCCAAAAGAACTTGTGGATATCTTAGATAAAAAAAGATCTTTAATTTTATTTAATATTGATAGCTCTGAAATTAATTTAAGCGCGATCTCTTTACTTTCTAATCTGTCTATTAAATTGAAAAAATATTCTAACACATCTTTACTGATTTCAGGACATGCTTCTACGGATGGTAGTGTAAAATATAATCAAAAGCTTTCCGAGGCAAGAGCTAGTGCAGTAAAACAAGCTATAGTTTTAAATGGAATAGACAGTCAACGAATTAAAACTATTGGATTTGGTGAAACTATGCCAATTAAAGGAAATAGTCTAGTTCAGAACAGGAGAGTAGTTATATCAATAGAATAGCTTTTAAATACAATTTTAAATTGTACTACTAAATTGATACATTTTCTTCAGTTTTATTTTGAACAGAACTCCTGACTTCAGTTCTTCTGTTTATAGCTCTTCCTGTAGAGGTTTTGTTAGTTGCTTTGGGTTGTTTTTCACCATATCCTTGAGCTTCAATTCTATTAGCATTAATTCCTTTTTTAACTAAATATTTTTTTACAGATTCAGAGCGACGTTGAGATAATAACATGTTAGCTTGATCATCTCCCATATTGTCTGTGTGAGAAGCGAGTTCTATTTTCGTATTAGAGTCTTTAATAAGTGAATAATATAATTGATCGATTGAATTTTTTGATTCTTTTGGAATAATAGAACTATTTGAAGCAAAATTAACATCTAATTCGAATATTTGAGAATATTTTTTTGAAACTTCCATGTAGATGTCAAGTCCAATTGTATAAGCATAATCTAATTTTTTAATTAAAATATTATTAAAAACTTTAGATGTATCGGCTTTAAACACTTTTATAGAATATTCATATCCTTGGTCTATAATAAAAGAACCCTTCCCTTCAATGTCACTTATTAATTCTTTGCTAAAGGTCAACGAATCTTTTGAATTCCAAATCACCATTCTTGTGTTTGGTTGAGGAATTGTATCAAAGTCAGTGACTATAGTTGTAAGTAAACATTGATCAATAGAGACATCTTGTGCATTTATAAAACTTAAAAAAAAGAAAAAAAAGAAAAAAGGTGTTTTCATAGATTAAAAAAATATATATTAAATCTTCTTATTTTTTATACTTTAATGTACATAAAAATATATTATATTTGCCGCTCAATTTAGGGCGCTTAGCTCAGTTGGTTCAGAGCACCTGGTTTACACCCAGGGGGTCAGGGGTTCGAATCCCTTAGCGCCCACTACTTTAACCTCACATTTTATGTGAGGTTTTTTTTTCTATTTTTCCAAAAAAACTATGTATAATTATTAATAATCCCAAACTAATATTAAAGATAAAAATAAAATTCCGTTAGTAATGTTTCAAATGTATCATTCTTGAGCTTTTTTATTAAATGTCCACACACAAATAAAGCTATTACTATTATATATTATTTTTTAGTTCGTCATTTATATTGCAAAATTCTTTTAGGTATTTCTATTTTAATATAATTAATATGAATACTTTGATCTATAATAAAAAAGCCACCCGTTTGAGTGGCTTTTTTTATAAACAAGTTTAAATAATTTATTTAAAAGCTGGTAAAAAGTTTTTGCATTTTTTCATTTTCTTCATCTGCTAAATCTTTGTCAACTAAAATCCTACCACTATGTTCGTCAGTTATAAGTTTTTTTCTTGAAGCTATATCAATTTGAACTTGTGGAGGAATAGTGAAAAAGGATCCTGCTGAAGCACCTCTTTCAACTGTTACCACAGCTAGACCGTTTCTTACACTAGATCTAATTTTTTTGTAAGAAATAAGCAGGGATTCATCAATTTTAGATTCATAATCTTTAGATTTTTTTAAAAGACCAGTCTCTTCTTTTTCTGTTTCCTTTAAAATAGCACCTAACTCACTTTTTTTATGTTTTAAATGCTCTTTCCTCTCTTTAAGCTTGCTATTATTTTCTTCTAAAGTTTGGTTTTTCAACTCAATTTGAGCGTGTAACTCTCTAATTTGTTTAGCAGATAATTCGATTTCAAGTTCTTGAAATTCAATTTCTTTACTTAATGATTCAAAAGCTCTGTTATTTCTAACATTTTTTTGCTGTTCATTATATTTTTTAATCATTGTTTTAGAATGCTCAGTACCTAGATCTTTTGCTTTAATATCGTCAGAACATTGTTTGAGTTCTTCATCTATTTTAGAAATTCGAACCTCAAGTCCAGAAACTTCATCTTCTAAGTCTTCTACTTCTAATGGAAGTTCTCCTTGAACACTTCTGATTTTATCAATTCTAGAATCGATTAATTGTAAGTCATACAAAGCTCTTAGTCTATCTTCTACAGAATATTCTGATTTCTTAGCCATAATTAAAAATAATTAACAGGGTTTGTTTTTGATTTTGATATAATGCACGCAAACTTAGGAATTTTTTTGGTAAGTAAATTTAAAATTAAGTGTTTTGTGTACTGTTCACTCTCATAGTGACCAATATCAACTAACAATATTTTATTTTCAGCTTTAAAATAGTCGTGATATTTTAAATCTGCTGTAATAAAACAGTCAACATTCCTATTTATTGCTTCTTCAATTGCGAAGCTACCAGAACCACCTAGAACTGCAATTTTTTTGATTTTTTTATTAGTAAATGAAGAATGTTTGATAGCGTTAGTATTCATTTTTTCTTTTACATATTTTAAAAAATCTAATTCATTTAAGCCAGTTTCTAGTTCTCCTACCATTCCCATTCCTGTTTTAGAATGTTCTTTTGGTATTAGTATTTTAGTATTTAACAACGATAATTGTTGAGATATCTGATAATTTACGCCCTTTGGGTGATTATCTAGATTCGTGTGAATAGAATAAATGTTTATATCATTTTTAATAGCTTTTCTAACTACTCTTTCTACATAGGTTTTTTCAGTAAGGTTTTTTAATCCTATAAAAATTATAGGATGAAAGGAGATTATTAAATCACACTTATTTTCAATTGCTTCTTCTATTACATTCTCTAAAGTGTCAATAGTAATTAAAGCTTTATTAACATTAATTGAAGGATCTCCAACTAATAACCCAACATTATCAAAACTCTCTGCATTTTCAATGGGAGCCCAATTTTCTATGATATCAATAATTTCTTTAAGAATCATTTTTTTTATTTAAAGTTAAAAATATTAGATGATAAATTTTTCATTTATTATAAATATTGTTTTTTGAATTTATATCTTTATTATAATAATTGACGAGTGTTATTATTTCTAACGTAATTTTTTTAAAAAAAATACTTTTGTCTATAATTTAGTTTAATGAACAAAATTAGACTTTTACTTTTTCCGTTAGCTATTTTATATACTTTAATAACAAGTTTAAGAAATATTCTTTTTGACTTAAAAGTTTTTAAATCTCACGAATTTGAGACTCCTTTAATTGGAATTGGAAATTTAAGTTCCGGGGGAACTGGGAAAACTCCAATGGTAGAATACATCTTTAAATTTTTTTCAAATGAGTTTAAATTAGCTCTTTTAAGCAGAGGCTTTAAAAGATCGACTAGTGGATACATTAAAGCTAATGCTTTTTCAGATTCAAACGAAATTGGAGATGAGCCTTTTCAAATATTTAGTAAGTTTAATCATATTGATGTTGCAGTTGATGAAAACAGGGTAAGGGGAGTTAAAAATCTACTAAAAGACAGCGCAAATCTTCAATCAATAGTTTTAGATGACTGTTTTCAACATAGAAGTGTTTCATTACAGTTGAATATTTTGTTAACGACTTATAGATCTCCTTTTTATACAGATTTTGTTTTGCCTTGTGGAGACTTAAGAGAACTTAAGTCAGGATACAAAAGAGCCGATTTAGTTGTTATAACAAAATGTCCAAATGATCTTTCTAAAAAGTTAATGGAAGAAACAAGACTAGAATTGTCCTTAAAGAGTAATCAAAAATTGTTTTTTACATCAATTAAATATAATAATTATTTACATGGTGAAAGTGAAATAAAAATAAGTGATATAAATAATTTAAAAGTTTTATTAGTAACAGGAGTCGCTCACGATAATGAAATAGTTAATTACTTAAAATCAAAAAAAATTCAATTTGATAAAATTTCCTTTTCAGATCATTATAATTATTCTGCTAAGGATATTCAAAAAATTGAACTAGAGTATAGTGATAGGATTATTATTACTACTGAAAAAGATTACCAAAAAATTAAATTAATTAATAGAAAAAATAAATGGTATTACTTACAAATAGAAATCACTTTTTTAGATAATGAAGATTCATTTAAAACAATAATTAGAGATACTATAATTAAGTAATGTGTTTTTGAGCTTTATATGAAGATCTGACTAGTGGACCACTTTCGACATGTCTAAAACCTAACTTATTTGCAAAAATTTCATAATTTTTAAATTGGGCAGGATCAATAAATTCTTTTACAGGAAGGTGCTTTTTTGAGGGTTGTAAGTATTGTCCAATAGTTACAATATCTACATCATTTTTTTTTAAATCAATTAATGATTCAAAAACTTCTTCCTCTTTTTCTCCAAGACCAAGCATTATTCCTGATTTAGTTCTATTAATCCCATTATCTTTTAAGTATTTTAAAACTGAAAGACTTCTGTCGTATTGGGCTTGAATTCTAACTTCACGAGTTAACCTTCTAACAGTTTCAATATTGTGAGATACAACTTCTGGCTTTACAGAAACAATTTTATCTAAATGTTTTTCAATTCCTTGAAAATCTGGAATAAGAGTTTCTAATGTTGTTGAAGGATTTAATCTTCTAATACTTTTTACTGTTTCAGTCCATATTAAAGTTCCCATATCTTTTAAATCATCTCTATCTACAGATGTTAAAACAGCATGTTTAATTTTCATCAATTTAATTGAGTTTGCTACTTTTTCAGGCTCTTCCCAGTCGACGTTTTCAGGTCTTCCAGTTTTTACTCCACAAAAACCACACGAACGCGTACAGATATTACCTAAAATCATAAAAGTGGCTGTTCCTTCACCCCAGCATTCTCCCATATTAGGACAGCTTCCAGACGAGCAAATCGTATTTAAGCTGTATTTATCTACTAAAGACCTTAACTCAGTGTACTTTTTACCAGTTGGAAGTTTTACTCTAATCCACTTTGGTTTTTTTGCAATTTTAGGTTCTATAGTAATGGAATCAGCTAGCATATTTAGTAAATTAATTTCTTGTTCAAATGTACAAACTATTGATTAATTTATATTACAAAATCGTTATATACCATATGCTGAAACTCGTTAGAAAAAGTATTCCCAGAATACTCAATATGTTTATAAATAATGAAGGTCTAAAACTCTTAGGGGTATGATGACTATTTATAAGTCTGAAATTGATAAATGCGTAAAATGGAGCAGTTATAAAAGAAAGAATAGTAGCTATTTTAATTAATAAGCCCATCTCTGAGATAAAGAAAGCGAAAATAATTAAAGTTCCAGAAGCTAAAAGAATTATCCAAAAGTTATAATTATTCAACTTATGAAACCCAAGTAGTTTTGATGTAATTTTCATTGCCCTAGGGGAAGCATCTAAACATGTAATAGTTGTGCTAAACATCGTAGTGAAAGCAGCAATAGCTATAATTAAAAATGCTCCATTACCAATTGAACTCGTATATAAATTTATCAATTGATTAGCAAATTTTCCTCCGCTATTTGAGAATTCTTCTCCACTACCGTTCATTACTAGGGCTCCAAGAGATACAAAACATAAACCTAATATAATTGTTGTGAGATATCCAACGTTAAAATCAAATATAACATCGCTGTTTTTAATGTTTTCTTCTTTTTTCTTTTTTTCTAAAGTCCATATGGATTGCCAAATTGAGAGGTCGAGTGGAGCTGGCATCCAACCCATAAATGCAACAACAAATACAATACCAATTTTATCTTTTGGAAAAACTTGAATTAATTCAAGCGTATTTGTTGAATTAAAACTAGCAAAGATAACTGCAGTTATTGTACTCACTGTTAGTGTTATAATAACGAACTTCATTAAATTGTCTAAAAATCTATATCTGCCTATTAATAAAATAATCAGAGAGAAAAGGGTGATTATAGCCGCCCAAATAGTAATATTGTTTGATATACCGAACAATTCTATTGCCAAACCTGCTGTGACTATTGTAACAGCTGTTTGAATAGTAAACATAGTAACAAGTGACAAGAGGAGATAAATAATTAAAACATAATTCCCAAGTTTTTTATATCCATGTAGTAATGTTTCTCCTGTAGCTAAGGAATATTTAGGACCAAATAAAAAAAAAGGATATTTAAATAAGTTTGAAAGAGCGAGAACCCATATTAAACCTAAACCAAAATCTGCACCTGCTCTTGTTGATTGCACTAAATGCGAAACTCCAATAGCTGCACCTGCAAATAATAATCCAGGACCAAATTTTTTCATTATTCCTTTCAATTTTTTTCTATTATTTCTGCCAATACTTTTTTTGCTCTTAATACTCTAACCTTAATATTATTTATAGGTTGGCCTAGTTTAATAGATATCTCTTTATAACTTAATTCATTAAAATATTTAAGTTCAATTACTTTTTTATAGCTAGGTTTTAGTTTATTTATTTTTGATTTTAAAGATTTTAATTTTTGTTCATTAATTAAATTATCCTCTGGACTTGGGGAAGTTTCTGTTATTATATTGAATTCATCTGGCTCATTAAAATTAATTTTATTTTTTCTTAATTGATCAATGTGAAGGTTCTTAGAAATTGTAATTAGCCAAGTTTTAAAATTATACTTTTCGTTATAAGAGTTTATTTTTTTAAAAGCTTTTGCAAAACATTCTATTGTGATATCTTCCGCATTAGACTCGTTATTTGTTCTTTTTAGTTGAAAGTTATAAACATCAGACCAATATTTATTTAATAAGAAACTAAATGCATTTTGATTATTTGCTTTGGCTAGAGTTATTTGATTTTTAATTTTTTTATTGTCTATCAAATTATTGATTCAAATTCAATTCTGGGTTTTTACAGTCTGCTTCATCAGGAAGCTTTCCGCAAATACCACAAGGTTTATCTTCTTTATTTAAAAATGGACTGGCACTAGCGCATGTTCCAGAAAATTTACCATCTTTTTTAACTATTATTTTAATTGCAATTCCTGCAAATGCCAGACCTATTAGTATAAAAGTGATTATAAATAGCATAAATTAATTGTCTATAATGTTTACCTCTTCTTCAAGTAATATATTAAATTTTTTTAAAACCTTTTTTTTAATTTTTTGAGAAAAATTAAAAATCTCATTTCCTGAAGCATTACCATGATTTATAATAATTAAAGCATGTTTATCGTGAGTACCTGTATTTCCTTCTCTTAATCCTTTAAATCCACATTTTTCAATAAGACTAGCTGCGGGAATTTTAATTCTATTTACTGAAATTTTATAAAAAGGTATGTCTTTATCTTTATTTGCAAGTTCTCTAAAATCCAAATCACTAATAATAGGGTTTTTAAAAAAACTACCACAATTTCCTATTTCTTTGGGGTCAGGCAGTTTACTGGATCTTATTTCAATTACGGACTTTGAAATATCTTTAATTGTAGGGTTTAAAATATTCTTTTTGTCTAAGTCATTTTTTAAAGGTTCGTAAGAGTAATTTATCAAATGATTGAGCTTTGATAGTCTAAAAATTACATTTGTGATAATATATTTATTTTTAAATTTTTCTTTAAAAATAGAGCTTCTGTAAGAAAAATTACATTCATTATTTTTAAAAATCTTAAGCAAACCTGTTTCAGTTGAAATCGTTCTACAGCTTTCGAACACATCCTTTAATTCAACTCCGTAAGCTCCTATATTTTGGATTGGTGCGCTTCCTACATTTCCTGGAATTAAACTTAAATTTTCTAACCCGCCGTAATTATTTGTTAAACTCCAATTAACCACGTCATCCCAAACTTCACCAGCTCCCACAGAAACTAAAACTTTTTCATTAGTTTCATTTATGATATCAATTCCTTTAATTTCTATTTTAAGAATAGGTCTATTAATATCATTTTTGAATAAGATATTACTTCCTCCTCCAAGAATTATTGATTCGAGATCATTATTGGAAATTATAAAATCAGTAATTTCTTTTTCGTTATTTATGATATTTAAATTTGAAGAAAAACACTCTACCCCAAAACTATTCAAACTTTTAAGTGATGTTCTGTGTTTTGTTTTCAATTATTGGAAATATAATAGATTTTATTTTTCTTCTTCAGGTAAAACTTCCCCTTTAATTCTTAATATTACATTTGCAGTTTTAGCATTAGAATTAACGGTAATTGCTTTTTGAAAAATTCCAGTTCTTTTAGTGTCATATTGCACTTCTATTTCACCATTTTCTCCAGGAAGAATAGGCTTTTCAGGTTTTTTAGGAATTGTACATCCACAAGAAGAGAAAATTCTAGTAAAAGTTAAAGGAGCATTTCCTGTATTAGTAAATTTAAAAATTCTACTACCATCTTCTCCATTTTCAATAACTCCATAATCTATTATGGTTTCTTTAAATTCAATTTCAGCAAACTTTTCTTGAGATATTACTGTATTTGAAGTTACCAATATCGCCAAAATTAATAAGATTTTTTTCATTATATTTTATTTAGTTTTTATGTATATCATTAAATATATTACAAAAATACAACATACCTTTTAAATTACTTTTTAGTTGACTACTTTTGTTTGGAGAATAACTAATTTATAAGATGGAAATAGCTAAAAACTTTGATGCTAAAACTTTGGAATCAAAGTGGTATAAATTTTGGATAGAAAATAATTATTTTCAATCAACTCCAAATAATAAAACTGCATATACTATAGTAATTCCTCCTCCAAATGTAACGGGTATTTTACATATGGGACATATGTTGAATAATACGATTCAAGATATTTTAGTTAGACGAGCCAGATTAATGGGGTTTAATGCATGTTGGGTCCCTGGAACTGATCACGCTTCAATTGCAACTGAAGCTAAAGTTGTAGAAAAGCTTAAAAAATCAGGAATTAACAAAAGTGATTTATCTAGAGAAGAGTTTTTAAACCATGCATGGAAATGGACAGAAGAACATGGAGGTTTAATATTAGAGCAATTAAAAAAATTAGGATGTTCATGCGATTGGGACAGAACCAAATTCACTCTAGATGATGATATGTCTGAATCCGTTATTAAAGTTTTCGTTGATTTATTCGAAAAGAATTTAATATACAAAGGATACAGGATGGTTAATTGGGATCCTCAAGCAAAAACCACTTTATCTAACGAAGAAGTTATTTATGAAGAAGAGAAAAGTAAAATTTATTATGTAAAGTATAAAATATCAGATTCTAATAAAACAATAACTGTAGCTACAACCAGACCAGAAACAATATTTGGTGACACTGCAATTGCTGTTAACCCTAATGATCAAAGGTATGCTAGTTTAAAAGGTAAAAAGGCAATAATTCCAATATTAAATAAAGAGATTCCTATAATAACAGATGAATATGTTGATATTGAATTTGGAACAGGTTGTTTAAAAGTCACCCCAGCTCATAGTGAAAATGATAAAATAATTGGAGATAAACATAATTTAGAAATAGTAGATATTTTAAACGATGATGCAACTTTAAATGATTTCGCTTTACATTATAGTGGGTTAGATAGATTCGTAGTTAGAACAAAAATTTCTGAAGAATTAAAATCTTTAGATTCATTATTAAAAGTTGAGTCCTATGTCAATAATGTTGGTAAATCGGAAAGAACTAAGTGTGTTATTGAACCTAAATTATCAGAACAGTGGTTTTTGAAAATGGAAGAAATTTCAAAACCTGCGCTTGATGCTGTAATGAATGATGAAGTTAAGCTTTTTCCTAAAAAATTTAAAAATACCTATAGAAATTGGATGGAAAATATTAGAGATTGGAATATTTCTAGACAGCTTTGGTGGGGGCACCAAATTCCAGTTTACTATTACGGGAAAGATAATAAGGAATATGTAGTCGCTGAAGGCATTAACCAAGCACTTAAAAAAGCTAAAGAAAAAAGTGGAAATATTAAATTAGAAGTTAAAGATTTAACACAAGAAAGCGATGTGCTAGATACTTGGTTTTCTTCTTGGATATGGCCTATAAGTGTATTTGATGGTATTAGGAATCCTGATAATGAAGATTTCAAATATTATTATCCTACAAATGATATAGTTACTGGACCAGATATATTGTTTTTTTGGGTTGCGAGAATGATTGTTTCGGGTTTTGAGTTTAAAAAAAGAAAACCTTTTAACTCTGTCTATTTTACTGGGTTAGTTAGAGACGAACAAGGGAGAAAAATGTCAAAACAACTAGGTAATTCACCTGATGCATTGAAATTAATTAATGATTTTGGAGCTGACAGCGTTAGAGTAGGTCTCTTGTTAAGCGCTCCAGCTGGAAATGATTTATTATTTGATAAATCTTTGTGTCAACAAGGAAAAAATTTTTCAAATAAAGTATGGAATTCTTTTAGATTAGTTAAATCTTGGGAAGTTTCAGAAAGTATAGTTCAGAATGATTCTTCTTTAATTGCATTAGCTTGGTTTGAGAATAAATTCAATTCAAAATTAATTGAAATTGATGACCATTTTAAGAAATATAGAATTTCAGACGCTTTAATGACTATATATAAGTTAATATGGGATGATTTTTGTTCTTGGTATTTAGAAATGATTAAACCTGGATATGGTGAAAGAATTGATTTAGAAACCTATAATCAGACACTGATATTACTAAAAAAATGCTTAATAATATTGCATCCTTTTATGCCTTTTATTAGTGAAGAAATTTGGAACGGAATTAAAAACAAAAATGATGATCCTATAATTATTTCAGAATGGCCAACTTCAAAAAAAATAGACGATTCTATTCTTGAGAGTTTTGATCATATTTCTCAACTTATTACCAATGTTAGAAAGTATAGAAATGAAAATGGAATTTCTTACAAAGAGAAATTAGAATTATTTTCAGAGGTAAATCAAAATAGTAAGATGAAAAGTGTAATATTAAAGTTAGCTAATTCTGATCTTAGTGAAGATTTTTCAATAAAATCTGAAAATGCACATTCTATTATTGTTGGAAGCAATGAATATTTTATTAACAATTTATCAAACCAAGAAGAAGATTTAGATAAAGTACAAGTAGATTTAGATTATAATTTAGGATTTTTAAAATCTATACAAACTAAACTAAGTAATAAAAGATTTGTTGATAATGCACCAGACGTTGTTATAACAAATGAGAGAAAAAAAGAAAAAGACACTTTAAGGAAAATTAAAATGCTTGAACTCAAATTAAAAAAATAAATTTACTTTTCAGCGATAGTATCTTCTCCTCCTTTAACTATTTGATTTAGTTTAACTTTTATTTTTGAATTCAAGGGTAAAAAAAGATCAACTCTAGAGCCGAATTTTATAAAGCCAGCATCTGTGCCTTGTATTACATTATCACCAACTTTTGCATAATTAATTATTCTTCTTGCAACGGCTCCAGCTATTTGCCTGTACAGTACTTCACCGAAACTCGTATTTTCAACAACCACTGTTGTTCTTTCGTTTTTTTCTGAAGATTTAGGATGCCACGCAACTAAATACTTTCCTGGGTGGTATTTACTAAATTTCACAACCCCACTATTTGCATATCTAGTCACATGAACATTTAGAGGTGACATGAAAACTGATATTTGTATTCTTTCGTCCTTAAAATATTCTTTCTCATAGACCTTTTCTACAGCAACAACTTTACCATCAACAGGTGATATGATTAATGAATTATTAATTTCAGTAACTCGTTTTGGATTTCTAAAAAACTGAAGTATTAATATCATCACTATTAAAGTAATAATTCCTATTATTTTA
>Ga0209482_1001104_pt1 | contig 20045 bp, 22 predicted proteins | sample CoawatmetaG10DNA_FD_187512 | JGI IMG/M metagenome (GOLD analysis project Ga0209482, IMG submission 187512) | Marine microbial communities from the West Antarctic Peninsula - Coastal water metaG104-DNA (SPAdes) (version 2) | ecosystem: Environmental > Aquatic > Marine > Coastal ...
GTGCACAAACCTCACCAGTGTGATTTACTCTCATTAATTTAGCGCTGAGCGCTTTTTCTTTTTGCGTAAGGGTTTTATTTTGTATGGTTGAGCTATCTGGCCTTATTCTTCTTGGAACAGGTTTAACGGTTAGTATTTTTAAAGCTCTATCTATTTCAGAGAATAAAGAATCTATCATATCTAAATGAATTAATTTTTTTGGTACAAATCAATACCTTTAAGAATATTGAGTGCTTCAGCAAATTGTTTATCATCTTTGCTTCCAAAAGCAATAGGCTTGTAAACTTTTTCTTCGCTAACGATTTGATTTATAGTCCCGTCTTTAACATCTACATCTTTAGCTGGAGAAGCTTTTTTTTCTTTTTCTTTTTCTTTGTCTTTGTCCTGAGGGTTTGAAAGTCTGTTGGGAATATTTTCTTCTCGGTACTCTGAAACTTCATTTCCATTAGTAACAATTATGTCAGGGTTAATTCCCTTGCCTTGGATAGAAGTTCCGTTTGGGGTGAAATATCTAGCAGTTGTAAGTTTAATCGCTGTTCCATTCATCATTGGCAGAATACTTTGAACAGATCCTTTCCCAAAACTTCTTGTTCCAACTATCAATGCCCTTTTATGATCCTGCAATGCACCGGCAACAATTTCGGCTGCGGAGGCTGACCCATTATTCACTAAAACAACTAATGGAGAATCTTTGATGTCTTCTGGCAGACCATTAAGATAATTATTTTTTCCAATAGGGCGATCCCTAATGAAGTTTTCTGGAATAGCTGTAAGATGCATTTTTGAGTCTGCTGCTCTTCCCTCTGTATAAACAACTAAGTCACCCTCCTTAAGAAAAGCTGCGGAGACTGCAACGGCAGAATTTAGAAGCCCACCAGGATTATTTCGCATATCAAGTATCATTCCGTTAAATGCATATTTGTTTTCTTTTCTAAGTTTTTTAATGGCTTCACCGAGGTCTTGGCCAGTTCTTTCTTGGAATTGGGTTACTCTAAAATAAGCATAATTTGGTTCGATTAATCTTGCTTTAACGCTTTTTGTTTTAATTTGTGCGCGAGTAATTTTAATATCAATAGGCTTTGCATTATTTTTTCTTAAAACTTTAATAATTATTGATGTGCCTGGCTTACCACGCATTAATTTAACGGCTCCATCTAGATCAAGACCCTTAACATCTGTATCGTCAAGCTTTACAATTAAATCACCACTTAAAAGTCCTGCATTGAATGCAGGAGTATCTTCAATTGGTGTTATCACTTTCACATAACCATCCTCCATACCAACTTCAATTCCCAGACCTCCAAATTCACCAGCTGTTCCTGCATTAAGGTCTTTAAACCTATCTTTATTTAAGAAAGTTGAGTGAGGGTCTAACCCAGATAGCATGCCGCTTAAAGCTTCATCAAGTAACTTTTTGTCTTCAATGTCGTCAACGTAGTCTGACTTAATTTTCCCGAAGACTTCAGCAAAAGTTCTCAATTCATCTATTGGTAATTCGTTGGGGTTGTTTTTGTCAGCAAAGACTGGAAGATTTATACTTAATAAAAGACCTAGGACTGCTCCACCAAAAATAAGGGAAAATTTTTCGAATTTAGTTCGCATGTTTTAGTTGCTTCTCAATAGTTTAAAAAGTTATAAAAGAATATTACATCAAATAAATCGCATAAAGTGATTCTAATTTAAATTAATAGTCTTTCACGTTTAATAACAGAATTCTGACTTACTAATACTTTATTAAGTTCCCCATCATTTTTATTGATTTAAAGTTTATGAATTTGTGTATCATCTATTTACATTATGAAGTGTTAATGAAACTTTATTGGCTAGAAGTTAAACCTAAAAAAAGAACCATATGAAGCAAGAAGCGATTATTGATGATTTTTTTGACCCACAAGGTGCACTTGGGAAAACTGTGGATAATTATCATACTCGTACTGAACAAATTGAAATGGCAAAATTGGTTCAGAATGCTATCGAGAATAATGAGTCTTTAATTATTGAGGCAGGAACCGGAGTCGGTAAAACTTTTGCTTATCTTGTCCCGGCTATAATAAACGGCGGAAAAGTGGTCATCTCAACAGCAACTAAAAATCTTCAGGATCAATTATTTTTTGATGATATACCTAAAATTCGAGATGCATTAGGTGTCCCGGTCGATATAAATATTCTTAAGGGCAGGGCAAACTATATTTGCCAGTTAAGGATGGAAGATGCCCTCTTGCAGGGCCAATTCTTTAACAAAGAAGACGCTAAATATATTCGTGAAATTAAAAAATTTGCAGACTATTCTGTTTCAGGAGAAATTAGCGAATTATCAATTCCTGAGAAAGCAACAATCTGGCCATTAGTCACTTCAACGAAAGACAACTGTTTGGGGCAAAATTGTGAGTTTTATAAAAGTTGTTTTGTGGTAAAAGCGAGAAAAAAAGCTTTGGATTCAGAGATTGTAATTGTTAACCATCATTTATTTTTTGCAGATTTCGTTCTTAAAGATGAGGAGCTCTCTGAAATCCTTCCAACAGCGAATACAGTAATTTTTGACGAAGCCCATCAATTACCAGACACAGCCTCGATATTTTTTGGTCAAAGTATATCCTCTACCCAAATTTTAAATTTATTACAAGATAGTAATCAAGCATATGTAAAATTTCCCAAAACATTCAACTTAATAGCTGACCTGACAAAAAGCCTTCAAAAAATTATTGATGAGCTTATCGATATACCAGGCATTAAAAATAATAAATTTGATATACAAAGTATTGGTAATTTCGATTCTTTTTTAAAAAAATTTAATGAGCTTATTGAACTGATTAATTCATTGCATCTATTACTTTCTAAGCATAATGATCAAGGCCCTGAGTTTGAAAAGTTTACGGAAAGAGCTAATGATATTAATCTAAAGTTAGATGGTTGGATAAATTTTAAGCAACAGGAGCATATTTATTGGGTTGAAAGTTTTAAAAAATCAATTCAATTTAATTCAACTCCAATCAGTGTGGCTGAATATTTTACAAAGTTTAAAAAAGAAAATGATAGTTCTTGGATTTTTACTTCAGCAACTTTGGCAGTCCGTGAAAGCTTTGAGCACTTTCAATCTTTAATGGGCTTGGAGAAAACAAAGACTAAATTACTACTTAGTCCTTTTGATTACAATAAAAATGCTTGCTTATATGTTCCAGAGGATATGCCAGGACCAGCAGATTCCCTATATTCCCTTACTCTGGTAAAAAAAGCTTTACCTCTTATTAAATCAGCAAAAGGTAGGGCCTTCATTCTATCAACAAGCATAAGGGCTATGGAAGAAATCAGGTCTTTACTTTTAGATGAATTTGAAAAAGAAAATATAACCTACCCAATTTTAGTTCAAGGAAGTGGTTCAAAAAAATTATTATTAGATCAATTTAAAAACCATGGCAACGCTATTTTAATTGGATCTGTTAGTTTTTGGGAGGGTGTTGACGTAAGAGGTGCTTCTTTGTCACTAGTTATTATTGACAAGCTACCATTCCAGTCTCCCGGAGATCCGGTCTTTGCATCAAAAATTAAGATGATTAATGAAAGTGGTGAGAATGCCTTTATGACAATGCAACTCCCCCAGGCTATTATTAGACTTAAACAGGGAGCAGGGAGACTCATAAGAGACGAATTCGATAAAGGTGTTTTAATGATATGTGACCCAAGAATTGTAGAAAAGAAATATGGGAGTAAAATTTGGAGAAGCCTCCCTGCATTTAAGAGGACCAGGGATGAAAGAGAGGTAATTCAATTTTTAGAAAATTTGGACTAATTTATATTTATGAAAATTTTATCTATCGATGTTTCAGGGCAAACCTTATCTATTGCTTTACTAATTGATGAGAGGTTGATTGAAAAAGAATATCCGTCTGGAAAAAATAATTCAGATAGTATTCTTCCTCAGATACAATCAATCATGAACGATGAAAACTTAGATTTTAAAAGTCTTGATGGGGTAGCATTTGGATCAGGTCCCGGGTCTTTCACGGGAATAAGAATAGCAGCAGGAGTTGCATATGGGATAGCTTTCGCAAATAATTTACCTATTGTTGGTGTGAATACCCTTAAGGCGTTAGCAAAAAAAACTGGCGCTAAATTTGTTATCTCTTGTATAGATGCAAGAATGAGTCAATTGTATATCGGTGCTTATCAAAAGATTAACAATGTATACACACCCATTGTTAAGGATGGGTTATATGATCCCTCTGACCTCCCTAATATTAATGCTAAAGATCCTGTTTTAATAGGATCGGGGGTTGAGCCCTATAAGAAATTCTTGGAGGAAAAGTATAGTGCCATAGGTGCTTCGTGCTCTAAAGAAGATAATATGCTCGCCGGTTCAATTGCGAAAATAGCTAAAGATGAATTTTCGGAAAAATTTGATTTAAATAAAGCGGAATTGGTATACATAAGAAACAAAGTTGCTGATACATTAGAGGAAAGAAAGGCCTTGAAAAAAAAATTAAAATAATGGTTTCTGATAAATTTTTACAATTCGAAGGAACTAAAAGTGATTTATCAGAAATATTACGGATTGAAAATGAGTGCCATTATTCGCCATGGTCAAAGGGTAACTTTGTTGATGCAATAAATGCAGAAAACCTCTTTATGGTAATAAAAATCAATAATATGGTTGTTGGATACTCTGTATCATTAATGGCACTAGATGAATGTCAACTATTGAACATAGCAGTAAAAAACGACCATCAAAGAATGGGAATAGGGCGTATGATGATTGAAAATATTAAAGATCATTGCAAAGAAAAAAAAATAACTAATATATTTTTAGAGGTACGTTACTCAAACAGCTCTGCAATTAGCTTATATAGTCAATCTGGGTTTAATGAGCTTGGCGTAAGAAGTAATTATTATAAAAAAAGAAATGGCAGGGAAGATGGTCTTTTAATGGGTCTTACAATATGAGCGATAATAATAATGAATCTTTGGTTTATGAGGTTCTTGGTTTAAAGCCATTTTGGGTTGAAAAACAAAGTAAGGATAAACTTAACAACCAAGCGTATTTAGAAGAAAAAAAATATTCAAGTGAGAAGAAGTATTTACTTAAGGAAGTAAAAATTAATAATCAATCATGCCTTTTCATAGCGCCTTATAGTTTTATGACTTCCCTTGCTTCCCTGGAGCATAAATTGTTTGAAAAGATTAGTGGCTTTATTAGTACTATTGGAGACTCGGATAAAAAAGAGTCGCAGATGATTGAGGTAGCTGTGATTAAAAATGAAATAAATTTATGTGATTTTGTTTTCTTTCTTGAACAGGGCTTACATGGGGAAATAAAAGAAATGGTGACGACTAAACCTTTCATGACATCTGTTTCACTAAAAGAAGTGATTGAAAATCCAGAGAAAAAAAGAAAATTATGGCAAGATATCAAAGAGTTAATCAAAGTAATTAAAAAATAAAATATGCGAGCATCTAAATTTTACATCTCTACCTTTAAGGAGGCGCCAGCAGACGCTGAGTTAGTTAGTCACCAGCTTATGATTAGGGCAGGGTTGGTTCGTCGTTTAGGTTCCGGGCTTTATAGCGTAATGCCGATGGGCCTGAGGGTATTAAAAAAAATAGAAAATATTATTCGTAAGCACATGACAAAAGCTGGGGCGATTGAGTTACTTATGCCTGCAATACAACCAGCCGAGTTATGGGAAGAAACAAATCGGTGGGATGTTTTTGGACCGCAGATGCTAAAGATTAAAGATAGGCATGACCGTCTTTTTTGTTTTGGGCCTACTCATGAAGAAGTTATTACTGATATCGTTAGAAAAGAAATCAATAGCTACAAGCAGTTGCCTGTTAATTTTTATCAAATTCAGACTAAATTTAGAGATGAGATTAGACCTAGATTCGGTGTTATGCGCGCAAGAGAATTCTTGATGAAGGACTCATATTCATTTCACAGTGATGTCGATTGTTTAAAGAAGACGTACAAAATAATGTTTGACACTTATGGTGAAATTTTCAAAGAAATTGGATTGGACTTTAGAGCTGTTCAGGCAGATAACGGAGCTATAGGAGGGGAAGGCTCTCATGAATTTCATGTATTAGCAGACTCTGGGGAAGATGAACTTTTATATGATGAAAATAGTGATTTTGCTGTTAACAGTGAATTAGCTACAAAATATCCGGAGAAAAAGGATTTAAAGAAATGCCGTGGTATTGAGGTAGGGCATATTTTTCAGTTAGGTACTAAATATTCTGAAGCTATGAAAGCTGAATTTATTAATGAATCAGGTAAGTCCAATCCCTTAGTTATGGGTTGCTATGGAATTGGTGTCTCTAGAATAGTAGCTGCAGCTATAGAACAAGGGCATGATGATAGGGGTATAATTTTTCCAGATGCAATTGCACCATTTGAGGTGGTGATTACTCCTATTGGATACGATAAAAATAATGACGTTAAAAGTTTAGCTGACTCCATTTATAATAAGTTACTTGATCTTGGATGTGATGTTATTTTAGATGATAGAGGTCTGCGACCAGGAATAATGTTTAGTGAAGCTGAACTCATAGGAATTCCTCATAGGCTGACAATCAGCGAGAGGCTAATTAACGAAAAAAAAGTTGAGTACAAAAATAGACAATCAGATGATCCAGTATTTATTGATGAAGATAAACTAACTAATTACATGACCAAGATTATAGGTGCTTAATTAAGTACTTTATAGGCATGATAGCTTCCATGCTCACCCTCAGAGTCAATATAAAGAAAGTAATAGCCATTAAGTGTGTACCCTAAGCCATTAAAGTGATTCTGTGCTCTTATTTTAAGTGTCTTAGGTAGTTTACTTTCCCCTTTGTAATTACCCTTTTTGTCATAAACTAAGAATCTTTTGTGATCAACATCTAAAAGTATCAATTCTTCATTTTTCTTTTCGGTGTATGCAACAAAGTGACTAGCAACGTCGTGATGCTCAACATTTGGCTTTGTAAAATCAAGTTTAATTGTTTCTATAAGTTTATAAGTTTTAGCGTCCACAACAAAAACTTCGTTTGTTCTTTCCTGTTTAGCGTAATAAATATTATTTTTACTATCAAAAGAGGGCATAGTCCCAGCACTTCCCATAGCAGCTGCAAAACCTGAGATAGAACTAGATTTTCCTGTTAACAGGCCGTTATCATCAAGGTCGAGAGAGAAAATTCCAGTCATTGGCGCAAAACCTCCTGCACTTGAAACGTTATATGAAATTGTTTCTAATCGAGCTTCTTTTTGGTTGAAATAAATCGAGCGGTTATCAAAGCCAGCTCTAGTGGACTCAATATATTTTCCAGTCTCATCATATGTATGTATGAGCGATTTAGATATCGGTGCTTCAGTAGCAGAACCCATTGGAGCTAAACCTCCATCGGCAATATAATATTTTTTTTCAACAGGAATATATGCGACTGTTTGTGGCCTAGAGGTAGGAGCTTTTTTTAGGTTAATTTTAAAAATAAGCTCAGCTTTTTCTAAAACCTCTGCATTTAACCCACTTATATTAAGGGCTGATAGAATAATTAATACCAATAATTTCTTTGTAATCATTTTTACTTATTCCTTTTAAAATTAACTCACTATTTAGAAGTTAGTCCATACCAACATTTTTTTGTTCAATAAACATTGCATCACCATAACTAAAAAAGCGATAATTTTTTTCTATGGCGTGACTATACATTTTTTGTGTAAACGAAAGCCCTGCAAAAGCAGACACTAGCATAAGTAATGTGCTTTTAGGTAAATGAAAATTTGTAAGTAAGCTATCAACCACCTTAAACTTATAACCTGGCTTTATAAAAATTTTTGTGTGTTGGGGTCCCGTTATGATTTTATTCTCGAGAAAAGAGCTTTCTAAAGCTCTCATAACAGTTGTACCTATTGCAATAATGCGTCCCCCGTTTTTTTTTGTAGTTTCAATTTTTATTTTTGTTTCTTCCGTAATTTCAAAAAACTCCTTGTGCATAATGTGTTTGTCTATATCCAATACTTTAACTGGCTGGAATGTTCCTGATCCGACGTGAAGCGTTATGAAGGTGTAACTAATTTTATTTTGATCGAACAACTTAAAGTCATCTTCTGAAAAATGAAGTCCAGCGGTTGGCGCCGCAATAGCACCCTGGGTTTTTGCAAATACTGTTTGATATCTTTCTATATCATCAATTTCATCTGGACGATTTATATAAGGGGGAAGTGGTATGTGACCTTTTTTTTCCATTAATTCATCAAATGACCCTTGATTTAATTTAATTAAAAATAGATTATTTTTTCTTTCCACTATCTCTACTTCATAATTTTCTGAAAGTAATATTTTGTAATCTAGATTAATTTTTTTTGATGATTTAATCATAGCTAAAGCTTTTTGATTATCTAGAATTTGCTCAATTAAAATTTCGACCTTTCCTCCAGTTTCTTTTTGACCATACAATCTAGCTTTAATAACTTTTGTGTTATTAAAAATAATTAAATCATTGGGACCTACTAGCCCTAGAAAGCTTTTAAAAGTTAAGTCTTTAAGTGTTTGAGTAGAAGGATTTGCAAGTAATAGCTTACTATCTCCTCGGTTTTCTGGAGGATACTGGGCTATTAAATTGCCTGGAAGTTCATAATTAAAATCTTCGATATTCATTTAAATGTTATTGGTTGTTATAATATGTCAACTATCATGCCGGGATGGCGGAATTGGTAGACGCACTGGATTCAAAATCCAGCGCTAGTAATAGCGTGCGAGTTCGATTCTCGCTCCCGGCACCAAATTTAGTATTTGTTAATTTAATATTGAATTATAACTTTTTTATAACGTCTTAAGTTTAATATGATTGAGCATAAAACCTTAGATTTAAATAAACATCTTTTTATTATAAGACCCAACCCAGCAATGTCATGGGGATTAATAAAAAAAATATATTTATGTTTTGCTATATTTGTATTAGTAATAGCTATTGTATTAAGCACCGTAAATTTATATTTAGCGATACCTTTTTATGGGGTCGAAATTTTATTCCTTGGTTATGCCTTATACATTACTGCTCTTAAAAGCACCTACTTCGAAGAAGTTTTTCTTGATCAAAATAATATTAAAGTAACTTTCGTTAACGGTAAAAGAAAAAAAGATTATAATTTCGTGAGGCAATGGTCAGAATTTAAATACAAAGTTTCAACTAAAACGCAACCCTCTGAAGTCTTTATATCTAAATCTGGGAAAAAAGTATTCATTGCAAGGAATGTAAACGAAGGTGATAGAAAAAAATTATTTAATTTAATTAAAACTCTTTGACAATAAGGTTGTCAATTAATAGTAAAGAGGTTAAATTGAAATTTGTGTCAAAGCAATTAAATTCAATGCAAGCGAAAATTTTTATTTTGTTTATAGTAATTGAATATTTTTTATTTAGCTGATAATATTTCTAAAATTTTTTTGATTAAAGAAAGAAGGGTAACCCAACTGTGAAATCCATATACCAAAAAATGTTATTTGTGTTATTTGTATTGCCCGTTTCAGCTGTTGCTGATTGGGGTCTTAATATGACCAAAGGCGTAACACCAATAAGTCGTGATATTTATAATATGCATATGGTGACCTTGTGGGTAGTCACTATTATTGGTATTTTAGTTTTTTCTGTTATGTTCTGGTCTATATTTCATCACCGTAAATCAAAGGGTGTTAAGCCAGCAAAATTTTCCCACAGTACAACTGTTGAGATTATTTGGACTATTATTCCTACAGTAATTATTGTCTCTTTAGCAGTTCCAGCTACATCACTACTTATAAGAATGGATGATACATCTGAAGCTAAAGTAACTATCAAAGCAACTGGCTATCAATGGAAATGGAAATATGATTATCTGGACGAAGACTTAACTATTTATGCTGCGCTCGATGCAAACAGTTCTGAGATAGCTCAACGAGATTCAGGCCTTGATCCAATGGAAGCAGAAAATTATCTTTTAGAGGTTGATAATCCAATTGTTCTCCCGATTAATACAAAAATAAGAATTTTAACAACAGCTAACGACGTGATTCACTCTTGGTGGGTTCCAGACCTAGGCTGGAAGAGAGATGCAATCCCAGGATTTATTAACGATAATTGGGCTGTGATTGAAAAGCCAGGTACTTATCGAGGCCAATGTACAGAAATTTGTGGTAAAGGTCACGGATACATGCCAATTGTTGTTAAAGCTGTATCAATGGAAGAGTATAAAGATTGGATTGAGGTAAAAAAAGTAGCTCAAGCGGCAGCTAAAAATACTAGCAATATGGTTCTCACTATGGAAGAGTTGATGACAAAAGGCGAGACAGTTTACAAGGCTCAATGTTTAATGTGTCACCAGGCTAATGGTGAAGGCGTGAGCGGTGTTTTCCCAGCCTTAGTTAAAAGTCCCATTGCAATTGAGGACGGAAGAAGGCTTGAGCATATAAAGCAAATTATCTACGGTAAAAAATTAATGCCTGCTTTTGGTGAGCAGTTATCTGATTTAGATATCGCTGCCGTTACTACCTATGAAAGGAATGCCTGGGGTAATAACACTGGAGATATAGTCCAACCAAAAGAAATATCAGATGCAAGGTAGATGGAAAATGTTAACCAATTAATAATTTAGGGATGGAAATATGAGTACACTGGCAAAAGATAATGAGCATGATCATGATCACAAACCAACTGGGTTGAAGAGGTGGTTTTTTTCGACAAACCATAAAGACATTGGTACATTATATTTAATTTTCGCCCTAACTATGTTTTTTGTAGGCGGGTCTATGGCGATGATTATTCGTGCTGAACTATTTCAGCCCGGACTTCAATTTGTTGACCCTCAATTTTATAATTCGATGGTAACTGTGCATGCACTTATTATGATTTTTGGAGCAGTTATGCCAGCAGGTGTTGGCCTTGCTAATTGGATGATTCCATTAATGATTGGAGCTCCAGATATGGCGCTTCCAAGAATGAATAATATGAGTTTCTGGATTTTACCTTTCGCTTTTGCTTTATTATTAAGTACCTTATTTATGGATGGAGGAGCTCCTGCAGGAGGGTGGACCATGTATCCGCCATTAGTTCTTCAGACAGGGGATGCATTTCCATTCTTAATATTTGCCATTCATTTCCTAGGTGTTTCCTCAATAATGGGCGCCATAAATATTATTGCTACAGTATTTAATATGAGGGCACCAGGTATGACTCTCATGAAAATGCCTTTGTTTGTTTGGACCTGGGTAATTACCTCATTCTTGCTAATTGCTGCACTTCCTGTTCTTGCCGGGGGAGTAACAATGCTTTTGACAGATAAATATTTTGGTACCAGCTTCTTTAATGCCGCTGGCGGTGGCGATCCAGTTTTATTTCAACACATATTTTGGTTTTTTGGACACCCTGAAGTTTATATTTTAGCTTTACCTGCTTTCGGTATAGTCTCTCAAATAATTCCAACATTTGCACGAAAACCATTATTTGGGTATGCCTCAATGGTATATGCAACAGCATCAATCGCAATTCTCTCTTTCTTTGTTTGGGCTCATCATATGTTTACTGTTGGACTTCCAATCAAGGGCGAATTATTTTTCATGTATGCGACGATGTTAATTGCTGTCCCTACCGGAGTTAAAGTATTTAATTGGGTGGCAACAATGTGGAAGGGTGCAATGACATTTGAAACACCGATGCTATTTGCTGTTGCCTTCGTTATTTTATTTACTATTGGTGGTTTCTCAGGATTAATGCTGGGAATAACGCCAGTCGACTTTCAATATCATGATACATATTTTGTAGTAGCTCACTTTCATTATGTTCTATTAACGGGAGCTGTATTTGCCTTGATGGCTGCTGTTTATTACTGGCTTCCAAAATGGACCGGGTATATGTACGACGAGAGACTTGGTAAAATTCATTTCTGGCTATCAGTAATTACTTCAAATGTATTATTTTTCCCGCAACATTTCTTGGGTCTTGCTGGAATGCCAAGAAGAATTCCAGACTACAACATTCAATTTGCTGACTTTAATGCGATTTCAAGTATTGGTGGATTTTCATACGGCTTAACACAATTATTATTTGTTTATATCGTTATCAAATGTGCTATGGGTGGTAAAAAAGCAAAAGCTGTCTCATGGGAAGGCGCTAAGGGTCTGGAATGGTGTGTTCCTTCTCCAGCTCCATTCCATACTTTTGAGACACCACCAAAATTAACAAAAGAAATGTTAGAACATTAATTTTTAATGAATAAAAAAGATAACGTTAAGGAGCAGCTAGGGAAAAAAAATAAAAAACTAGCATTTTTTTTAGGGATGATAGCTTTATCTTTTTATGGCATATTTGTTCTTATGCATGCAATAAATGAATAGAATAAGAAATAGAATAAAAAGTGTAAAAAAAACTGTTTTAAGTTTGACTGTATTTACATTTTTAATGTTTGGTTTTGGTTATGCAATGGTGCCCTTGTATGATGTTTTTTGTCAAATTACTGGTCTTAATGGAAAAACTATTCGGGTAACTGAAGAGGTGGGAGGGGAAGTATTTGTATCTGATCGAGAGGTGAGGGTTAGATTTGATTCAAATATTAATGGTGATTTACCATGGAGACTTAAATCAAAGCAAAAAACGATGAAGGTTAAGCCTGGTAAGTTCTATGAAGCAACATATATTGTACAGAATATGCATGATGGCGATGTTGTTGGTCAAGCTATACCCAGTGTATCCCCTCAAGTTGCATCATTATATTTTAAAAAAGCTGAATGCTTTTGTTTCATAAATCAATTACTTGAGTCAAGGGAAACAAAAGAAATGGTCGTAAGGTTTGAAGTAGATAAAGATTTACCTGAAGATGTTACAGCGCTAACACTTTCGTATACTTTTTTTAGGGTAAACAAGGTCGCAGCTAAACTAGAACTTATAAAAGGTAGGAATTAATTATGGCAACTAATGATATATATTATGTCCCAGAGGGAAGTAAGTGGCCCATAGTAGGCACACTTTCATTATTTACAACCTTCCTTGGTGGGGCGATGATGTTTAATCAATCACCTAGCGCAAAATACATATTGATAATTGGCTTAGCTATGCTTGTTTATATGTTTGCAGGTTGGTTTGCTGATGTTATATCGGAAAGTTTAGCCGGTAAATACAGTAAGCAAGTAGATGTAAGTTTTAGAATGGGTATGGGTTGGTTCATTCTCTCTGAAGTGATGTTTTTTGCAGCTTTTTTTGGTGCATTATATTATGCGCGAATGTTTTCAATCCCATGGTTAAGTGGAGAGGGGCAAGGGCTTCATAATGGAACACATGAGTTTCTCTGGCCTGCATTCCAAGCCTCATGGCCTCTAATAACGATACCTGACCCAACAAATGCTTTAGGTTTAACTGGAGAGCCATTTCTAGAATACGATGATGTAGTTCCCGCTTTCGGTGTTCCGGCAATTAATACTGCTTTATTATTAACTAGTGGTGTAACACTAACTTTTTCTCATTGGGGATTAAAGAACAACAATCGAAAAGCATTGTGTGGGTGGTTATTTGCAACGATTTTACTTGGCTTTATTTTTGTAGGGTTTCAGGCTCAAGAATACGCTCACGCCTATAATGAGCTAGATTTAACATTAAATGGTGGTATATATGGGTCTACATTCTTTATGTTAACCGGATTCCATGGGTTTCATGTGACCATGGGCGCTGTTATGTTGGCTATTATTTTAGTTAGATGCCTTAAAGGTCACTTCAGTAATAAAGATCATTTCGCTTTTGAAGCAGTCGCTTGGTATTGGCATTTTGTTGACGTGGTTTGGTTAGGCTTGTTTATATTCGTATATTGGATATAAGGACATGAAAAAAAAGCTACCCCAAGGTAGCTTTTTTTAAATATGATTCGGTGTTAACCAACCCATATAAAACCCAAAAATAATCATAATGAATAAAGTCACGGATAGAGCTACTCTAAGCGTTAAAGACTTCACCATTTTTTTTGATTGATCTTTGTCTTTTATCAGGAAATGAAGGCCACTGGTTAAAGAAAGTATTATAATTATCAAAATAATAATAATTAGAAACTTGTAAGCTGAAGCAATGTCCATTTAGTTCTCCATAAGGAAAGTACTTTGTATTTGAAAAATTATCAGTTTAATTTTAAATTAATACCAACTTTAGCATTTATCATCACATTTTGTTGCTTTATTAAACTCGGTTTTTGGCAACTTGATCGCGCAAATCAAAAGAATTTACTTAATGATAGTTATACCTCACGACAGCAGGATAAATTAGTTAACTTAAATGATAATAATATTAAGATTGATAATAAAGAATCTATTCTATGGAGGAAGGTTGAATTAAATGGTTCATTTTTAAATGAAAAAAATATTATTCTTGATAATCAGATTTTCAATAAACAGCCTGGATTTAATATTATTACTCCATTTAAAATTCTAAATACAAATCATATTGTTTTAGTTAATAGGGGTTGGCATCCAAACTTACAAAGCCGTGAAATAATTCCAGTAATCAATTCTTTAACAAGTAAAGTAAAGTTAATAGGGCATGTTGCAAACTTTCCAGCTAAAGGGATTACTTTAGGGCAAGATAATTTTGAAACATTAAATTCCTCTATCTTTAGATTTCAAAAGCTTGACGTAGAAGAACTTAGTTATTTTTTGTCATTTAACTTATTACCATATATGATTTATTTAGACCCACTTGTCGATAACGTATATTACAAAACATTTAAACTACCTGCTCCAGATTCAGTCAAGAATTATGGTTATGCTTTTCAATGGTATGCATTTGCGGTAACGTTATTGATTATTTTTTTAAGATTAGGGATTAAGAGGAAAAAAAATGTTAAGTAAGAAAATGAAGGCAAGGATATTTTTAATTGGTATAGCTATGTTATTTTTTATTCCAATACTGTTTAGTTGGTATTTAGTTTTTTATACTGACTTTAAAAAAAATTCTAATGGCGTTGAAAATGGAAAACTAATTAACCCAGTTATTGAGCTTGGTGAGTTAAAGGTTTCAGACATCGCCAATAGTAGGATAGTATCCTTGAAAGACAAGTGGGTACTCACTTTTGTTGTTGATGAAATGTGCGATATATTATGCGAAGAACATTTGTATCAGGTTAGACAGATTCGTTTAGCTTTAGGTGAAGATAGAGGCGATGTAGACAGACTTTTGATCGCTAAATCAATATTATCTTGGGAGAATTATACTGGATTATTCAACGGTCAAAAGTATCTAGATAGTAACCAGCAAGGATATGAAGAATTATTAGATAGGCTCTCTAAATACAAAAATTTTTCTAACAAATCAATCTATCTTATCGACCCCTTTGGTTTTTTGATGATGGAATACCCTGAGGGGACAAGCCCTATTGGAATTATTAAAGATATTGAAAGGTTAATTAGGAATTCTAAATAGTTTTCTTTAACTCTTCTTCAAGCAACTTATTAAAGGTGGTAAAATTAATTTCTCCAATAATTGTGTTGATTAGCTTACCGTTGCGGTCAATTAGAATTGATGTTGGTGTGAGTTTAATGTTCTTGAAAGCATTCTTAATACTTTTGTCAAAATCAAGAATAACAGGGAATGGTAATTTATTATTTTTAGCATAAGTTATGACTCTACTTGGCGGGTCATAAAACATTGAGACTGCTATTACTTCAAAATTATTTTTTTTATATTTATTGTAGGTATTAATAAGCTCAGGCATCTCATTGATACACCCTGGACAGTCAGTTGCCCAAAAATTAAAAAGTACTACTTTACCTCTCAACTCCTTTGTTGTTATTTTTTTGCCATTAATTGTTGTCATTGTTAGGTCGGGAACAGTATTTTTTTTGAAACTTAATGCAATTGAACCAATCAAAATAATAATCAATAGAGAAAAGGTAATTTTTTTAGTTTTTTTAGTTATAATCATTTGGTAAAGTTAATATTGTGAATAGTTATTTAAGTTTTACAGTACATTACCATGTATTCAAAATACAAAAAAAATCAAAATACAAGAAAATTATAAAAAAATATGATTTGGTTTAATAGATTAATCTTAATATCCGTAGCACTCGCATTATGTGTCGTAGTTTTTGGCGCTTATGTAAGGCTCACTGATGCTGGTTTGGGTTGCCCTGATTGGCCTGGTTGTTTCGGGACACTTTCAGTTCCCGAAAGTCAGGAAGCAATTCTATTGGCACAGCTAGATTACCCTGATAGTTTTGTAGATGTTGGTAAGGCTTGGCGTGAGATGATTCATAGATATATTGCCACAATTTTAGGGGTGTTTGTTTTATGTATCACATACTTCGCATATAAAAATAAAGATGAAATTAAAGTCAGAGTAACTACAGTTTACTGTCTTTTAGCTCTGATTATTTTTCAAGGGCTTTTGGGTATGTGGACTGTAACAGAGCTTCTGTATCCAGCTATTGTTACTGCCCATTTAATAGGTGGGATGTCGACACTAGGACTATTAACATACATTGCTCACAGACACCATGGATCAATAAGTAACACAATAATTATAAACCCAAGGATAAAGTTTTTTGTTCGACTTGCTTTACCTTTGTTGTTTATCCAGATCTTACTTGGTGGCTGGACGAGTACAAATTATGCAGCGTTAGCTTGTACAGATTATCCAACTTGTCATGGTTCACTCATTCCTGATATGGACTTCGTAAATGGCTTTACAATTTTCCGTGATTTAGGATTAACTGCATTTGGAGAGCCACTATCTATAGAAGCATTATATGCCATTCAGTGGGTTCATAGAGTCGGCGCAATAGTTATAACAATTTATCTAGTCTTGTTAGCCTATTATTTAAAATCATATCCAGGTATTAATATGTATCGAAGCTTTTTAATCGCAGCGATAATCCTTCAGTTTATAATCGGTGTTGCTAATTTATTATTTTATTTACCATTAGTTTTGGCAACGATGCACAACCTAGGAGCCGCATTGTTGGTTATAATACTTGTTATAATTAATTCTCGAATTACCCAGCAATATGATTAAAGCAATATTTAATAAAAACTATTATTCAACCGATGGTCTGAAAAATTTTATTACCCTCTGTAAACCAAGGGTCAATGCATTAATAGTTTTTACAGCAGTAATTGGTATGTTTTTATCGACTCCATCGATGGTTCCTATTGATACTTTAATTGCTTCAATTTTAGGTATAGGTTTTGTTTCGGGCGCTGCTGCTGCTTTTAATTGTTTGATTGAAGAAAAAATTGACGCTCGAATGGCCAGAACAAGAGGAAGACCATTAGCTACTGGAAAAATTTCTCAACAAGAAACTTTTGTTTTTGCCACCACGCTTGGTTTCTCTGGTTTACTTATTCTTTTTTATTTCGTAAATTTTTTAACAATGTGGCTAACTCTAATAACTTTTTTTTCATATTCAGTGATTTACACTATATTTTTAAAGCCAGCTACACCAATGAATATAGTTATTGGTGGGGCTTCAGGAGCTATGCCCCCGGTTTTAGGTTGGGCTGCAGTAAATAACCAACTTTCTCCAGAAGCTTGGATTCTTTTTTTGATAATTTTTTGTTGGACCCCCCCACATTTCTGGGCTTTAGCCTTATATAGGAGAGAGGAATATGCCAAAGTTGGCATTCCAATGCTACCAGTGACCCATGGTGAGAAATTTACTTTGTTACATATCGTTTTATACACAATTATTTTAGCGATAGTTACTATGATGCCCTTTAGTGTAGGAATGACTGGGTTAATTTATTTGTTTTTTGCAACAATTTTAAACGCTATTTTTCTTTATTACGTAGTAATGCTCTATCGGAATTATTCTGATAAACTATCGAAGAAAATTTTCAATTATTCAATTCTGTACTTGGGTTTAATATTTACAGCTTTTTTAGTAGATCATTATTATAAATTTATTTTTATTTAACATAGTAAGAAGGGGTTCTGATGAGCAATCAAAGTGAATTAAGAAGTCTATTAGAGACTGTAGGAGTCGTTATTGGTAGTCTAGTTATCGCAATTGTAATAATTGTAGTGGCTACAAAAAAATACGATTCTCCTAAGCCAGTTGAAGAAGTTGTTAAAACTGATGGTCAAGAAAATGTTACGCCTGTTGCAATCGTTAAGGTAGAAGAGGGCGATTCATCTGAAGCTCCCTCTAGCAGTATTTCTGGAGATATGATTGTGAAAGCAAATTGTGCAATGTGTCACTCCACAGGGTTGATGAATTCCCCTAAGATTGGAGATAAAGCTCAATGGGAGCCAAGAATTGCCCAAGGAAAAGATCTTTTAGTTAGTAATGCAATTAATGGCATCAGAACAATGCCTGCAAAAGGAGGTAATGCTTCTTTAACAGATGCTGAAATGGAGGCTGCTGTTATATTTATGGCAAATTCATCCGGCGGTAATTTTTAATAAGGCTTAAAATATAAATGGCATCCTATGCTATAGGTGATATTCAAGGATGCTTCTACTCATTTCAAAATTTATTAAGCAGCCTTAGTTTTAGTAATGATAAAGATCAGCTATGGCTTACGGGAGATCTTGTTAACAGGGGAAGAGGTTCACTTGAAGTTCTTAACTGGTGCTATGAAAATAGAAAATCATTAAAGGTTGTACTAGGTAACCATGATCTGCACTTATTAGCCCTTGCCGTAACAAAAAAAAAATTAAACTCATCCGACTCTCTTTATTCAACTCTTAGGTCAAGAAAGTTATCAAATCTTATTGAATGGCTTTTGTCCCTACCGTTAGTGGAAGCTGAGGATGAATTCTTTATGGTTCATGCGGGCATACTTCCTGAGTGGTCAACAACTAATTCTATAGATTTATCAAAGCAGGTTACGTGCGCGTTAAATAAAAATCCAAATCAATTTTTTAAGAAGATGTATGGCGATGAACCAAGGGTATGGAGTCCCAATCTTGACGAAGATGACTTATTAAGGTCAACAATAAATGTAATGACAAGGATGCGAGTTATAGAAAAAAGTGGCGCTATTAACTTTTCGTATAAGGGCAAATTAAATAATTTACCTAGTAACTTAATTCCTTGGTTTAATTTAAAGAGAATAGAAGCTGGAAATTTTATAATGACAGGCCACTGGTCATCTATTGGTATTGTTGAACATAAATACGGAGTTACTCTCGACTCTGGCTGCGTTTGGGGGAGGGAGTTAACTGCTTTTAACTTGCATACTAAAGAAATTAAAAGCGTTAACGCAGACTCAAGAGACTTAATTTAAAGCGTGCCCAAAGAGTGTTTCAATATCTTCTTTAGTTGGCGAATGATTTTGGCCACCTTGCGACTGAATTTTAATTGAGCCCAATATAGAAGCTAATTTAGCTGACTTTTCCCAGTCGAAATTATTAACAATCCCAAATGTTAACCCTGCCCTATATGCGTCACCACAACCAGTTGGGTCAATAGTATTTTTAGCTGTAATTGCAGGAATTTTGATTAAATCTTTTTTAGTGTATATCTCAGAGCCATCAGCACCTTTTGTTACAATTAAAGCTTCAACCTGACTAACAATATCACTTATGACTAACTCTGACTTTTCCTGAAGTAATTCAGATTCATATTGATTTACGGCAATGTATGTGGCTTGATTTATAAATTGACGTAACTCATCTTTATTGAACATTGGAAGACCTTGTCCCGGATCAAATAAAAAAGGAATTTTATTATCAACGCATTGATTGGCGTGCTGAATCATTCCATCCTTTCCATCGGGGGCAATAATTGCTAAAGATATTTTCTCGGACAGTGATGATAATTTATTAAGGTGAGACTCAACCATTGCCCCAGGGTGAAATGATGTAATTTGACTATCATTTAAATCAGTAGTGATAAAGGCTTGAGCTGTAAAATAGTCCTCAATTGTTTTAATGTATTTTGTATCAATTTTATATTTCTCAAGTTGTTTTTGGTAAGGCAGAAAATCTTCTCCAACAGTCGACATGATAATGGGGCTTCCATTAATAAGTTTTAAATTATAAGCAATATTTCCAGCTGTACCTCCATAATTTTTTTTCATCTCGGGGACATAAAAAGCAACGCTTAATTTATCTATTT
>Ga0209482_1001107_pt1 | contig 20026 bp, 24 predicted proteins | sample CoawatmetaG10DNA_FD_187512 | JGI IMG/M metagenome (GOLD analysis project Ga0209482, IMG submission 187512) | Marine microbial communities from the West Antarctic Peninsula - Coastal water metaG104-DNA (SPAdes) (version 2) | ecosystem: Environmental > Aquatic > Marine > Coastal ...
AAGCTGAAGAGGCTTTTAAAACTATCTTAACTTGGATGGGTGAAGACCCTAGCAGAGAAGGATTATTAGAAACTCCTAAGAGAGTTGTTAAAGCATATAAAGAATATTTTAATGGATACTCAGAAGACCCTAATAAAATTTTAGATAAGACTTTTGGGGATGTCGAAGGTTATGATGATATGGTTGTACAAAAAAATGTTTCTGTACAAAGTCATTGTGAACATCATATGGCTCCGATCATTGGAATTGCACATGTTGCATACATTCCAAATGAGAGAGTTGTGGGTCTAAGTAAGCTTGCAAGAGTAGTAGAAGTCTTTTCAAAAAGATTACAGACACAAGAAAGACTTACGATGCAAATTGCTAAAACAATAATGGAATCTTTAGATGCAAAAGGTGTAGCAGTCACAATTGACTCAACTCATCAATGTATGACTATGAGAGGTATTAAGAAAGAAAATGCGACAACAGTTACAAATTATTTCTTAGGACAATTTAAAGAAGACCTTGGTGTTCAAAATAGATACTTAAGATTTATTAGTAAGTAATTCTCGCAAGGAGGAAATAACATGTCAGATAACTTTAAAGCATTAATTGTTAATCAAGAAGGTGAAAATTTTACCCGAGAGGTAAAGTCAATAGATAAATCATTTTTAAAGCATGGAGATGTTACTGTTAAAGTAGATTATTCAGATTTAAACTATAAAGATGGAATGATTTTGAAAAATGGTGGTCGTCTGGTTAAAGAATTTCCACATATTCCAGGTATAGATTTTTCTGGTACTGTCCTTGAAAGTGAAAATCAAAAATTTAAAACTGGTGATGAAATAATTTTAACTGGATGGAGAGTTGGTGAAGCTTTTTTTGGTGGATACTCTCAGATAGCAAAAGTCAATGCTGATTTTTTAGTTAAGAGACCTTCAAACCTAACTAGCAAACAGGCTATGATGTTAGGAACAGCTGGCTTTACATCTTTAATGAGTGCTTTTGCTATTCAAGCTAGAGAAGAAATTTTATTAGGTGATAAAGTAAATGATGTATTAGTCACTGGAGCTACTGGTGGGGTAGGAAGTGTAGCAGTAATGGCTCTTACTAAATTAGGATACAATGTAACTGCTGTTACGGGAAAAGATTCTAAAACAGATTATTTAAAATCGTTAGGAGCAAAAAATGTTGTTAATAGAGCTGATTTTGACAAAGATCCAAGACCTATTGATAAAGGATTGTGGGATGGTGTTGTTGATACAGTAGGAGGTAAAATTTTAGCTAATGCAATAGCTCAAACTAGATCAAATGGAATTATTGCTGTTTGTGGTAATGCAAATAGTAATGATCTAAATACAAATTTATTACCATTCATGCTTAGAGGAATTAAAGTTTGGGGAATGGATTCAGCAAATTGTAGCATTAAAAGACGAGAATTTATTTGGGCAGAAGCAGCAAAACTTGTTGATTTTGAAGTTCTTGAAAAATCAATCTTAACTGTAAGTTTAGATGAATTATTAGAAACATATCCAAAAATTTTAAAGGGTGAAATCTCAGGAAGAGTTTTGGTAGATTTAAATAAATAAATGGATTGGGATAAATTAAAAATTTTTCATGCAGTTGCAGAAGCAGGTAGTTTTACTAACGCAACAATAAACTTAAACTTAAGTCAGTCTGCAATAAGTAGACAAATTCAATCATTAGAACTAGATCTTAAAGTACAACTCTTCGAGAGACATGCAAGAGGTCTTACTCTAACTGAAAATGGAGAATATTTATTTAAAACAGCTCACGATGTAATCAGCAAATTAAAAGAAGTCGAATCTACATTGGGAGATCAAAAAAATAAACCAACAGGTAAATTAACAATTACAACTGTCAGAAGCTTTGGTACTCACTGGTTAACACCTCGTATTCAAGAGTTTATGACTTTAAACCCTGAAATAGAAATTGAATTAATTTTTGATGATAAGGAGTTAGACTTAAGTACTAGACAAGCAGATATAGGTATATTTATGAGAAGACCTAAGCAGCTTAATTATATTCAAAAAAAATTAGTAGATATTAAATACTATATTTACGGCTCTAATAAATATTTAGAAAAACATGGGATGCCAAAAACAATTAGTGACCTAAGTAAGCATAAATTTATTTCATTTGGTAAAGGAGCACCATCCCCCGTATATGATCCAGATTGGGCTTTAAAACTTGGAATTAAAGATTCTAAAAAAAGAAAACCAATAATGAAAGTTAATAGTGTTATGGGTTTACTTTTAGCTGTTGAAGCTGGTGTAGGTCTAGCAGCGCTTCCTGAGTATTTAGTTTCAAATTCAAATAATGTAATAAAAGTACTTCCTAATTCAGAAGGGCCCATAACAGAGGCTCACTTTGTCTACCCTCAATCACTAAAGAATACTGCAAGAATTACTGCTTTTAGGAACTTTTTGTTTAGTAAAATTGGTGATTGGAAGTCTTAATTAGCTAGGTTTACAATCCACATAAACTAAAACACCTCGAGAATTAACATCTACATCAAATATTTTCTATAAATGATCAAAAGTTAAACTGAATTGGAATAGCTTTAATTAATCTTTACATAAACTTTAAATATGGTCTAATATTTAAATGTTTTTAAGTGGCATACTTCTAATTATTTTCTATATTTCGCATAGATATATTGTTGCTTGGATTATCTATTATAATAATAGTGATAAAAGATTTGGTAATTCTATTTGGCGTTGGACTTATGATTATAAGGTTATTGGTGAAAGAGATATTTCAGATCTTGATGATAAGCCTTTTGTAAGAAAAAGAAGAATTAGAAATCGTACAGTTACCTTAATGTATTGTAATTTTTTTTCAGCTTTTGTTATATCTCTGTCTTTTTTAAGTAATTTACTTATTGCGATATTATCTTAATTAACTCTTGTAAACTGCGACACTTAATGCGATTGATAATCATTCGCAATGCTAATAATAAGCATTCCAAACTAAACAACCAATAAAAACGGGAAATAATAATGAAAAAACTTACAATTATTGCATTTTTCATGGCTTTATTTGCAAATATGACGTTTGCTGCTGAAGTTAATGTATTTAGTGCAAGACATTACGACTCAGATATTCAACTTTACGAAAAATTTACAGCTAAAACTGGAATTAAAGTAAATGTTGTATCTGGTAAAGATAAAGCTCTTCAAAAAAGAATAACTGAAGAAGGTGCTGATTCAAAAGCTGACCTTTATATTACTGCTGACGCAGGAAGATTAGGTGCATTTGCTGCAAAAGGAATGTTCCAAAATTCTATGACAGCTGCAATCAAAGCTGCAGTTCCAGCAAATTTTAGAACTACTAAATGGACTGGGATAGCTAAGAGAGCAAGAATTATGTATTACTCGCCTGAAAGAGTAAATGCAAATGAGCTTAACGGTATGACTTATGAAGGTCTTGCTGATCCAAAATGGAAAGGTAGAGTTGTTATAAGAAAATCTAACAATATCTATAACCAATCTCTTGTTGCATCATTAGTAAAAAATAATGGCAAAGCAGCAACTTGTTCTTGGGCAAAAGGTGTTGTGGCTAACATGGCTAGAGACTCTAAAGGAAATGATAGAGCTCAAATTTTAGCTGTAGCTGCAGGTGAAGCTGATCTGGCAGTAGCTAATACTTACTATTATGCTTTGATGCTATCAGGAAAAAAAGGTCCAGAGCAACAAGCAGCAGCTAAAAAAGTTTTACCTTTTTTTCCTAACCAAGGAGATAGAGGAACTCACATGAACATTAGTGGAGGAGGAGTAATTAAAACTGCACCAAACCCTGATAATGCAAAAAAACTACTTGAGTTTTTATTAACTAAAGAAGCACAAGAACACATAGTTAATAATACATTTGAATATCCAATGATTGATGGTGTTGAGCCTCATGCATTAGTTAAACAAATGGGTCTTGGATATAATCAAGATTTAGAAACTAAAGTTGCTAATTATGGAAAACAACAAGCTACAGCACTTGAGTGTATGTTAGCAGCAAGTTGGAAGTAATAAGCAAGTGAAAAAGAATTTATTTAATATTGATTTAGATAAATCTTCTGACGTATATGGGTCACAATCTCTGAAAGCTTGTGATCCATGTGCAGCAGAGTGTGAAAAGATCAATAGAAAAATAAATAATAGAAAATTATCAGATATTGAAGATAAAGAGGTTGCACATATCCTCTCTCCTTTTAATACATAATTTTCTTTTTAATGATTGTGCTCGTAGTTCTTCAAAAGGTATTTACCCTACCTAATTTAACTATGAGCACTAAAAAATTTAAATGCAAGTAATTCAATTAAACAAACACTTAAAAAATAACAGGAATAGAATGATAGAAGGAAAAAAATGTTCAAATGTAGTTTTGAAAACAAGAAAAATTGGAAAGTGGGTTGATGTAAGTACTGATGAAATATTCAAAGGTAAAAAAATAATACTATTTTCATTACCAGGTGCATTTACACCAGTATGTTCTGAAAAACAGTTGCCAGGATTTGAAGAAAATTATGACAAATTGTTAGGCTTAGGCATTAATGAAGTTTATTGCATTAGTGTTAATGACGGTTATGTAATGAATGCTTGGGCTGATCAGCAAAAATTAAGAAAAGTTAAGGTATTACCAGATGGAAATGCTGATTTTACAAGAGCAATGGGCATGTTAGTTGACAAAAAGCATGTTGGTTTTGGTCAAAGAAGCTGGAGATATTGTACGATTATTAATGATGGCATAGTTGAAAAATGGTGGCAAGAGGACGGTATGAATAATGATGGAAGTGATCCTGACCCATATGAACAAACAACTCCTGAAAACTGCATAGAATATCTATCTAAACAATAAAAGCTGAAAACTTAAAGCGTATAAGAAAGTTTTAGGAATTAGCTCTATAATCTCTCTCTCAAATTGGTTTTAGAGTTGGTATTAACTTCCCTTGGCAACAAGGGAAGTTTCTTAAAAATAATTATTAAGGTAATGTAAATTATGGGATTTAGAAAAATAAATATTTGGTATGTATCATCACTACTTATTTCTTTAGTAGTGGCAGCACCGATTTTAACTGTATTCAGTAGTTTTTTTGAAACCACCGGAAACTATAGTTTAATTTTAAAAAATACTTTTCTTTACGATTACATTTATAATTCCTTAGTACTTTTAATAGGTGTTTTATTTTTAACATTTATAATTGGTGTTGGATGCGCTTACTTAGTTTCATTTTATAATTTTCCAGGTGTAAATTTTTTTAAATGGTCTTTGATCTTATCTTTTGCTGTCCCAGCATATATTTACGCATATTCCTTAACTGCTTTTTTTGAAAATTATGGAACAGCTTTTTCAATTTTAAAAAATTTATTTGGAGAAGGGAATTATAATACTCATATTCCTAAATTTGATGGAATGATGGGTGCTATAATTTCAATATCTTTTTCATTATTTGGTTATGTTTATGTTTTAACCAGAACATCATTTCATTATCAATCTCAAAATTTAATAGAACTTGGAAAAAATCTTGGCTTTTCTAAGAAAAAATCTTTTTTTAAAATAATACTTCCTTCCGCAAGACCTGCTATCGTTGCTGGTCTGTCCTTAGTTGCAATGGAAACTTTATCAGATTTCGGATCTGTATCTTTTTTTGGCATATCTACTTTTACTACAGGAATTTATAATGCTTGGATTTCTTTTGATGATCTTACTCTTGCTAACAGATTATCATTTTACCTATTAATTTTTATTCTTGGATTGTTTATTTTGGAAAATTTTTCAAGAAAGAAAGCCCAGTATCACACATCTTCTAAGGGCGGATTTAAATCTAAATCAGTTATCAATTTAAGTGGATATAAATCATTTTTAGCATTTTCTTTTTGCATGTTAGTTTTTTCTATAAGTTTTTTATTTCCTGTTCTGCAAATGCTTTATTGGACAATTATTTTTCCAAAACATTTAGCTGATTTGGATTTAATTAACTTATTTTCAAATACTATAATTTTAGTAATTTTATCTAGCTGTTTGTTAATTGCCTTAGCTTTTATTTCAAATTATGGGAATAGAGTTTCTAAAAGTAAATTTTTAGAAGCACTAACTACATTTTCAATATCAGGATATGCAATACCAGGGATTATTTTAGCGGTAGCATTCATTACCTTTATCTCATGGTTTGACAGCAGTATTCTAGGTCAATTTGAAATGAAGAGTATAAAGCCAATTTTTATAGGCTCTATTCTTGGTTTAGTTTTGGTATATTTTATTAGATTTTATTCATTAGCAAGCAATGGAATTAAATCAGGATATTTAAAAATTAATTATTCCATTGATGAAGGTGCATATCTGCTTGGATATTCTAAATTCAAAACATTCAAAAACATACATGTCCCGTATCTAAAAAACTCAATTTTATTGATAGGAATTTTATTAGCCATTGAAATCATTAAAGAATTGCCAATTACGCTAATCATGAGACCATTTAATTTTGAAACTTTTGCAACAAAGGCATATATCTATGCTTCTCAGGATTTATTAGAGGCCGCAGCAGCCCCATCATTATTTCTTATAATTATTGCAAGTTTCTTTATATTAATTACATCTAAATATATTCTTAAAGACTAAAATTATGACAAAAAATTTTCTAGAAATTGATAATGTAACGTTTACTGCTAGTGCACAAAACAAAGTAAGTAATGTTTCGTTAACTATTGAAAATCAGGGAGACATTATTTGTTTACTAGGTCCATCTGGAATTGGCAAAACTACAATTCTTAGAACAATTGCTGGTTTAGAAAAAATTAATTCTGGAAAAATTATATTAAAAGATAAACTACTTTCTTCTAAAGATGTTCATGTGGAACCAGAAGATAGGAATATATCAATGGCTTTTCAAGATAATTCACTTTTTCCTCATTATAATGTTTTAGAAAATATAAAATTTGGTGCTGAGAGAAATAAAAAGAAAAAAAAAGGTTTAAATATAAATGAAATAATTAAATTTCTTCATATTAATCATGTGATTGATAAATTTCCACATCAAATAAGTTCCGGTGAGGCACAAAGAGCTTCTTTAGCTAGATCGTTATTATCAAATCCAGATTTATTATTATTAGATGAGCCTTTATCAAATGTTGATCAAAGTTTTAAAGAAGAAATCCAAGTTAAGTTAAAACAAATATTAACTGAGCAAAAGATAACAACTATTATTGTTACACACGACTCGTATGAAGCTTTCTACTTAGGCACAAAATGTGGAATAATTCTTGATGAACAATTAAAACAATTTGATGATCCATACAATGTTTACCATTTTCCAAATTCTATAGAGGTAGTTAATTTTCTGAATAGAGGAATTTTAATTCCAGCAAAAGTCACAGGTGAAAATAGTTTAGAGAGTGCTGATTTAGGTACAATAACTGGTGATTTTATAAAACATTATCCAAAGGGATCCGATGTTCAGCTTTTACTTCAACCAGAAGATTTAGAACATGACGATCAGAGCAATTTAAAATTAGAAGTAGTTGATAGAAAATTTAGAGGAACAAATTTTATCTACACCCTTAAAACTGTAAGTAATAAATTAATTCCTGTATTTGTACACTCTCACCATATTCATCAACATCAAGTAGACGAAAAATTTGGTATCAAGAGACCAATTAATATTGATCATATAGTCTGTTTCTAATACAAAACTTAACTTAAAATGAATGATAGATTAAAAACCTTATCTAGAGGAATAATTGACGTAAGTCCTTTAATGATACCTGTGGTTCCATTTGGAATTATTTATGGTGTTATTGGGATGGAATTAGGTCTGAGTGCGTACATGACATTTGGGATGTCTATTATAATTTTTGGTGGAGCTTCTCAAATAGTTTTACTTCAGTTATTTTCAGGCGGTGCATCTTCTTTAGTTACAATAACTTCTGTTGGTGCAGTAAATTCTAGACATTTATTATATGGGGCAGTTTTTTCAGAATATTTATCTCATTTAAAATTAACGTGGAAAATAATTTTGTCTTATGTGTTAATTGATCAGGCATTTGCTGTCTCAAACACTTATTTTAAAAAAAATAAGAATAATACCTTCAAGCATTACCATTTATTAGGAGCTGGTTTTACCTGCTGGACTATTTGGCAGATATCTACAATTTTAGGTATAGTTTTAGGATCAGTTGTACCAGAAGAGTTAGGTCTAAGTTTTACTATTTCTTTAACATTTGTGGCTTTATTAATTAATGATTTCAGAAAGTTTAAAAATATTATTGTAATGTTGGTGTCAGGAATAGTTGCAACTATTGGCTACAACACAATACCATTTCAAGCATATATTATTGTTGCAGCAATAGCTGCTTTACTAGTGGCTACATTATTAACTTTGATAACTTTAAAGAAAAATTAATGCATTGGTCGACAATCATTTACTGTGGAATTATTACTTATTTAACAAGGTTTTCTACGATCTTTTTATTAAAAGAGGACATATTAAATGATAAGACAAAAAAAATACTTTCATATGTGCCCTCTGCTATTTTCCCTGCAATAATTTTTCCACCAATATTCCTAGATAGTGCTGGTTCCTTAGATATTGATAATAATCCAAAAATATTAGCTGCTCTATTTGCTATAATTATTGGTTTTTTCAGTCGAAGTATTATTGCCACAATATTTGCAGGGCTTATTTCTTATTGGTTTTTGATTTTTGTATATTACCAATAGAAAAACTTATAATTAAACCCCTCATGTTTCATAGATTTAAAGTTAGCAACGATTTACTTGGCATATTTTATATGCTCTTATGTCAATTCTCATTTGCAACAAATGATGCCTTTGTAAAAGTTATTTACCAAAATTACGATGAAATATTTGTTTTAAACCAAATCATTTTTATAAGGGGTATTTTTACATTACTTTTTATTTTATTATTTCTTTATATAAAAAAAGAAATAGATTTTAAGTTAATCTTCTATTCAAAAGAATTAAGAATAAGAGGTCTCCTAGAATCTCTAGCTGGATTATTTTTTTTTATTGGAATTGCTTTATTACCTTTTGCAAATGTCTATATTTTATTAAGCATGGCACCAATTTTATTAACTGCATTTAGTGCAATATTTTTAAATGAAAAAGTTAGATGGAGAAGATGGAGTGCAGTATTACTGGGCTTTATTGGCGTAGTAGTAGTGATAAATCCTGGAAAATTAGAGACTAGTTATTATTTCATCTTTCCAATAATTGCAGCAATTATGCTTTCTATAAGAGATCTTTATACTAAAAATTTTAAACATAATTATCATAGTTTACAAATAGCATTTATGACCTGTTTTGTGGTTACTATATTTTTTGGCATATTAAGTATTTATAAATTTTATGATTTTAGCTTAAAAGATATTTTTATTTTATTCATTTCAGCTTTTTTTCTTTCAATAGGCTATATTTTTTCAATAGCAACAATCAAAATTGCATTAGTTTCTGTCACATCAACATTTAGATATTCAGTTATTTTGTGGGGAATATTATATGGATACTTCCTATTCGATGAAGTTCCATCAACCAATACTTATGTAGGAGCTTTAATAATAGTTGTTAGTGGATTAATTATTATTTCAAGACAAAAAAAGATTGGGGTTATAAAATAAATCAAATTCTTGTTAATCAAATTTTTAAGGCATATAATTATTATATGAAGAAAATATTAATTATAATTTTTGCATTATTTACAATTAAAGCTTTTGCGGTCGATAAAAGCACAACTTTTAATAATGAAATTTTTCAAAAAGCTCAACTTGAAGGAAAAACAGTTGTTATTAATTCTTGGAATGAAACTTGCTCAACATGCAAGGCACAGATAAAAATTCTAGATCAAGCTGAAAAGGAATTTAAAGATGTTCTATTTTTAAGTTTTGAACAAACCAAAGATAAAGAAATAGCAAAACAATTAGGCATTGATTATTGGACTACAATAGTTGTTTATAAAAACAATAAAGAAGTACAGAGAAGTATTGGCCAAATGGATAAAGCTAAAATTTATGAATTAATAAAATCTTAATTTCAAATAATTAAGCCTATTGATGATTATTTGACGATCCAAAGAATGATATTTATTATATAAACCAAAATACCATAAAACATAAACATGAGTATCTTATCTTTTCCTGTTTTTTCTTTCCAGTTTAATTTAAATAATACTGATGGAGAGGCAACTAATAAGATAATCCCGATTACAATTACAAGTAATGATAAAATTATAAATATATTCATAATTAAATTTATTTAATTAATTCTAAACCAGCTTGTTTCCAGTTTTTTAGACCACCAATTAAATGTAAGCATTTATTATATTGATAAGACTTTGATATTTGTACTGCCAGAGTAGATCTTTGACCAATAGCACAATAAAACAAAATTTTCTTATTCTGTAATTTAGTTTTATTTTTATTTAAGTAATCATTAATTTCTGGGAAAGAAACTCTTGTACTATTTTTAATCTTTCCCATTTTATCTAGTTCATTCTGCTCTCTAAGATCTATTAAAATTATATCTTTTTCTAATAAACAATTTTTAAACTCATTAGGTTCAATCCCGTTATTAACTTTTTGTTTATCAAGATCTATTCCAAGTTTTAGATTATTAGGAACTGCTACATCCATTAATTTAGGGTCTGGTAAATTAAGATTATTCATAATTTCTATATATTCATTAACTGACTTTACTTGTAGCCGTGGGTTAAATTTTTTTTCTTCTAAAATGGTACTTACTGTATCTCCTTTATAATCATGAGCTGGATACACCAAAGTTTCATCAGGTAATTTTAATAATTTATTAAAAATAGAATTATAAGAATCTTGAGGATCACCATTTTGAAAATCAGTTCTTCCAGTTCCTCTAATTAATAGTGTATCACCAGTAAAAACCCTATCATTCATTAAAAAACTAAAACTTTCTGATGTATGACCTGGTGTAAATAAAGCTCTAAATTCTAGACCATCAATTTTGATTAATTCTTCATCTGATACTTGCATAGATACAACATCTACTGATGTTTTATCACCCATAATTGTTACACAATTTGTTTGATCTCTTAGTTCTGCAATCCCCGAGATATGATCTGCATGTATGTGTGTATCTATTACTTTTACTAATTTTAAATCTAACTCTTTTAATAGCTGTATATATCTTTCAACATTTTCTAATACAGGATCAATGATTAAAGCCTCCCTACCTTTAGCGGAAGCAATTAAATAAGTGTAGGTACTTGAACTCTTGTCAAATAATTGACGAAATAACATTTGAATACATTATCATTATATTGAGAATAGTAGAATCTATTTAATAGTAACAAATCTTAAATAAATTTTATCTAAATAATAAAATAGAGATAACGCTCTTAACACCATGAACAAACACAAGGAAATCCATATTCCAGTATTGCCCATTATTTTTGTTAAATATAAAGATATTAATAAATAAGAAAATACTGAGAAAACCATCGCATTTCTAAGTTCTTTTGTTTGTGATGCACCAATAAATATTCCATCAAATTGATAACAAAAAGATGAAATTAAAGGCATCAGTATTAGCCATACCACATAAGATGAACTTAAAGTTCTAATACTTTCAATATCAGACATTAATGTAATGACGTACTTGTTCATAAAAAAATAAATTATTGAAATAATTAATCCGGTAAGTGTACTTAAAATAAAGGAGTTTTTAACAATCTTTTTAAACAAGCCTATATCTTTTTTACCCAAAGAATATCCAACCATACCCTCAGTTGAAAATGCGTAAGCATCAAGGATGAAAGCAGACAAAAAAACCAAGTTAATTAAGATGGCATTGGCTGCAATGTAGTCTTCACCAATCCGGCTGCCAAGGTAAGTAAACCAAAAAAATGAAAAGGTTAATAATATAGTTCTAATAAAAATGTTTAAATTAATATTAAAAATATTCTTAAGTTTATCAAGATCTATCAATTTACTAATATTGGTATTGATTTTAGACATCTTATTTAAATACCAAAATGTATAAATTAGAAAAGTTATAGATATTAAAAGTGCTGAGAATAAAGTTCCATAAGCAACCCCTTTAATATTTAAATTAAATTTTGAAACTAAAATAATACTTAAAATTATATTTAGAATTGAAAAAAGACCAACGGCCAAACTTGAGATTTTAGTCTTTTGTAATCCAATAAATAAACCAGTTATAATATAAAGTGTTAACTCACCAGGCGCTGAATAAATTCTTATTTGAAAGTAATCCTGATAAAATTGCTGGGTAGTGTCTGATAAATTAAAGATACCCACACTTAGATTGAATATATAACTTTGTAATAAAATTAAGATCAATGAAATTAGTAAAACAAAAACTACATTTCGAACAACAATATTAAATATTTCTGTGTAATCTTCTTTACCATAAGCTTGTGAAACTAAACCAACAGTTCCCATTCTTAAAAAACCAAAGCTCCAAAAAATCATAGAAAATAAATTAGCAGCAACAGAAGTTGCTGATAAATATGATAAATTACCAAGATTACCCATTAAACCAGTATCAATAATGCCAACCATTGGAATGGCTAAATTTGCAAAAAAAATAGGAATAGATAATTTTAAAATGTATTTAATTGAGGAGTTTTGCATTTAAGCAATAAACTTCAGTATAGATTTAGCAGGATTTGTTTTTTTAATCCAATCTTGAGGGATACCTTTTATACCTTTGTAAGCTGCAAAATAAGCACCAACAAAATTAGCACGAGAACAATTACATCCACCAGCTTTAATTGTTTTAATAACTGCAGTCTTAAAATTTTTAGAGGTGATGATTGCATGTATTGCACCATTAAAAGTACCTGGATAACTACATGCTTTACCAAATTTCTTTACAACAAAATTGTGAGGTTTTGACTTTATTTTTTTAACTTTTTTGATGTTTTCAATAACATTTTTAAAGTATTTGTTTTTAATATTTTTTCTTAAAAAAGTATTAACTGGATCCTTGTCTCCTTTATCAGCTAAATCAATAATCTTAAGTTTTGCCAAAGCAAATTGCTCACTAATTTTGCCATTAGCAACAGTTCTTATAATTTGTTTTGTTTTATGGTCAGAATTATTTAAAAAATAAAAGGGTAGACTTGCACAATACCCATCAGACTCGTTAACTTTAGTCCCACCCGTGATAGTTTTTTTTAATTTAATATTTTTGATAGTTTCTAAAATATTTTGATGAATCCATGGACCTTTCATAGCTGTTTTCCATTTAATCTTTTTATATTTTTTTCTTAAAGATAAATTTTTCCAGTACTTTGAGCCTGGTCCAAAATTTTTGACAATATTTTTTTTAAAGAGTTTAATGACCTCCTTATGATTTGTTGTTTTAGCTAATGTTTTAAACATCACCTGACCTACATCATTGTATCCAGAAACTTCGCCTGTTTTAATAGAATAGAATGGAGATCTATTTTTCCTAAAGAAAGCAATATTCTTTTTTCCTTTAATATAAGATTTAAGTTTTTTTTCGTCATAGACCCAATGCAAAGGTCTTGCTGCTGCATCTGCAACTGTTGCTCCAAGAAATATATGTAACTTATTAAACATCAATAACTAATACTTTATTTAAATATAAGTTAAAATGTTTTAAATTAAGTAATGTTAAGTTTTAAAAATTGGGATAACAAAACTTGGATTTCATCTACAAAATATATTAAGTCCTTCAATAATTTTTTACTAAAACAAAAAAAATTAACTAAATACTCAAAAATTTTAGATATTGGATGTGGTCGTGGCAAGTTAATGGGCTCATTATCTTCTAAACTCAAACTAATAAATAAACCTATTGGACTTGATATTGAAAATCATAAAGATTTTGACAAAAGAATTATATTTAAAAAAATAAATGCAATTAAATATCTTACGCATAACAAAAAGAAATTTGATTTAATATTGATTAAACAAACTATTCACTTATTTAACTTAAAAGACATTAAGAAGATTTTAAGCTATTCATACGCCAGTTTAGAAGTGGGAGGAATCATTTTAATTTTAACTTTAGATACAAAAAATAACGAAATTCCTACATTTTCTTTGATGAAACAAAAACTTAACCAGTCATTTAAAAGAGATATTCTTATTTGGAAAAAACTACTTCAATTAAATATAAAAAAAAGCATCACTAAATTTGATTATAAAGTGAATATTAAAAAAAACATATATTTAAAAATGATAAAGCAGCGTTATATATCAACTTTATTAAGATTTAGTTCACTTCAAATTTCTAATGGAATTAATGAGATTAATCTTAAATATAAAAAAAATATTTTATTTAATGATAAACTCAAATGTATAATATTTACAAAAGTTTAAAGAATTCTCTTTAAAATATTTTCTCTTAATAAAAATTTATGAAACAGTACAGCTAAAATATGTAATGTGATTAATCCAATTAATGCATAATTTGCTAATATATGAATTGAATAAAACTGCTCAGAAAGCTCATAATTATAAGTTAAATTAATTTTTTTAAAAAAAATAACCAAGCTTTCACCATTAAATAGTTTTTTTAAGATACCTGAGAATGTGACAGTTAATAAAGTCAAATATAATAATAAGTGATTTAATTTTTCTATAAATTTTTGTCCTAGAAAAGCACTACCTTTAAAATCAGGAGCTGGTGTTAATAATTTGAAGATAAGTCTTATTAGGGTTACATAAAATATGATTAATCCAAATAATATATGATAATTTTCTATATCAACTCTAGTTTGATCAAAGTCTAAATCTACCAAATAAAAGCCAAGTGGTATTTGAACTATTAATCCTGCGGCAGTTAGCCAATGGAATAATTTGCTGAGTAATCCATATTTCGATTTATTATTTAATATAGACATGGTTAAATTAAACATATTATGACAATAATTAAAAATACTTTATTTTTTATCTTTATATTATTTTATAGTTTTAGCGCTTTTTCTGAGCAAACTGTAGAAGAGATTATTAAAGAGAGAAAATCTATTTTTAGTAAAAATTACAAAACTGCTAAAAGAGTAAATAGCCTTGTATCTAATGGAAGTATAGATGAAGCAAAAATATTAATGATTGAAATGAGTGATAATTATAAAAAATTATTAGATCTTTTTCCTGAAAATTCAAAAGTAGGATTCGGAACAGAAGCTTTGCCTTCTATTTGGGAAAATAAGAATGAATTTAATTTATTAATGACAAAAGCTTCAAGTAATATGATTGAGCTAACGTCTCTTATTGATGAAACAGAAGATATGAAAGCAACTCTTGGAAAATATATGTGGAGTAGTTGTAAGTCTTGTCACTCAAAATTTAGAGCCGAACATTAAGATTTAGTTGTTTGTAATTAAAAATTTTAATACTGTTAAATTATAAATGCCAGCCGTATTACCCAAATCAGCAAAAGTAGTAGTTATAGGAGGAGGTGTTGCTGGTTGTTCTGTTGCCTATCACCTTGCAAAGTATGGCTGGAAAGATACGATATTATTGGAAAGAGATCAGTTAACTTCAGGAACTACTTGGCATGCAGCAGGTCTTGTTGGTCAATTAGGGGCATCAGCCACCATTACACGGCTTAGAAAATATTCCTTAAATCTTTATAAAGAATTAGAAAAGACAACTGGATTATCAACTGGATTAAAACAAAATGGAGCAATCACAGTTGCAAGTACACATGAAAGATTACAAGAATTGTTAAGACAAGCAACAGCTGCACAATTATTTGATGTTAATGTTGAAAGTGTTAACAAACAAAGAATAAAAGAACTTTATCCTGTTATAAATGACGATGACATTTTAGGGGGAGTGTATATGCCAGAAGATGGTCAGGCAGATCCTATAGGGGTTACCAATGTACTAGCTAAAGCTGCAAAGATTGAAGGGGCTCAGATATTTGAGAAAACTCCTGTTGAAAAAATATTAATTAAAGATAAAAAAATTGTTGGTGTTCAAACGAAATTTGGCAAAATTGATTGTGAATACGTTGTAATTGCAACTGGGATGTGGTCCAGGCAAATTGGAGAAGATATTGGTGTAAGTATTCCATTATATCCAAATGAGCACTTTTATATAATTACAGAACCATTAGATAAATTACCTAAAAACTTACCCGTTTTAAGAGACTATAACTCCTGTCTTTATTTAAAAGAGGATGCGGGTAAAATGTTAGTTGGAATATTTGAGCCTAATGCAAAACCTGCCTTTAAGGACAAAGGGGTGGTGCCACAGGACTTTTCATTTGGGGAGTTTCCAGATGACTTTGATCACTTTGAACCTTATTTGGAAAAATCATTTCAAAGATTACCCATGTTAGAAACTGCCGGCATTAGGAAATTTTTTTCAGGACCTGAGTCTTTTACACCGGATACTCAATATCTTTTAGGAGAAACACCAGAAGTTAAGAATCTTTTTACGTGTTGTGGATTTAATAGTATTGGAATTGCAAGTTCTGGGGGTGCTGGAAGAGTTACAGCTGAATGGATGATTAACGGATATATGAATGAAGATTTATTTTCACTTGATATTAAAAGATTTCAAAAATTTCATTCATCCAAAAAATTTATTATGGAAAGGGTAACTGAAACACTTGGTGACTTATATGGAATGCACTGGCCTTATAAACAGCATAACACTTCAAGAAATCAAAGACTATTACCTTATCATGAAGAATTAAAAAAAGAGGGAGCATGCTTTGGTGTGTCGGGTGAATACGAAAGACCTATGTGGTACGCAAAAAATAATGAAAAAGCAGAATACAATTATAGTTTTGACTATCAGAATTGGTATCCTTCAGTTGAATTTGAAACAAAAAATACAATTACAAATGTTGGTTTGTATGAACTCTCTCCTTTTTCAAAATATGAAATAAAAGGAGAAGAAGCACACAGTGAATTACAAAGAATATGTACAGCCAATATTAAAGATGAAATAGGAAGATCAACTTACACGCAAATGTTAAATGAGGCAGGAGGAATTGAAACAGACTTAACAGTTATTTGTATTGATAAAAATCATTTTAGAATAATAAGTTCAGCTGCAACAAGAACTCACGATAAAGCACATATTTTAAAACATTTATCACCTAATTTAGAATTTAAAGATATTACTGATGATCTTTTATGTTTAGGAATTTTTGGACCAAAAAGTAGAAATTTAATTTCAAAAATTTCAAATGATGATTTTGGTAATGAAACATTTAAATTTGGTTATGGAAAACCTGTAACCATTGGTTCAAAAAAAGTTTGGGCCCAAAGATTATCTTATGTGGGTGAGTTAGGATTTGAACTTTATATAGAGAATAAAGATACTAAAGAAATTTATCAATCAATAGTTGAAGAGGGAAAAAATCATAATCTATCTCACTGTGGATCACATGCAATGGACACGATGCGAATGGAAAGCGGGTTTTTACATTGGGGTCACGATATTTCACCGGAAGAAAATCAGTACGAGGCAGGATTAAATTTTGCTATCAGCTATAAAAAAGAAATCAACTTTATTGGTAAAGAAAGCTTATTAAAAATAAAAGATCAAAAACAGAATAAAAGATTTATTATGCTGTCACTTAAAGATAGTAAGCCAGGTACACCTTTATTATTACATGAAGAGCCGATTTATCTTGGAGATAAGATTATTGGAAGAACGACATCTGGGAATTATTCTTTTAATTATAAAAAAAATCTTTCTTTTGGATATGTAAGTTCAACACATTCAAATCAAGAACTTTCAAAAATGGATCTATATATTGAGGTTGCTAAGCAAAAATTCCCAGCAGTGGTAGAGATTGTTCCCTTTAAAGATAAACAAGCTAGACTTTTATAAATTTTAGTTGCCGAGTTAAATAATTGATGGTTAAATAATGTATGTTAAGAATTTTTGACAACAATAAATCTATTAGTAAAAATAAAGTTCAAAAAAAAACTATTCCAGTTCAATATATTGATCAAAAAAGAATTGTAGATATCAATAAATTATTGAACCGAGTACGAATGGATAAAAAAAATGAAGATAAAAAAAAAGTTATTTTTTATAGCTTAACAATTTTAGCTCTAGGTCTTTTTTCAACTCTTATAACAATTATAAAATAATTATATCTATTAGAAAACGAGTTAAAAATTTTTAGTTGAAGATCGCAGGAATATAAAATGACTCTGTTCTTGACACACATAGGACACAGTCAGCAAGTAAAACAGGCAAATACTTGATTGGACTAAAAATAAAATCTATTATAAAACAACGATAATTAAGTGGCGGGGTAGCTCAGTCGGTTAGAGCGCAGGACTCATAAGCCCGCTGTCCAATGTTAGTTAGCGCAATATAGCTAACCTAATTAAGCATCTTACATTTCTTGACACACTCATGACACAACGAGGAGAGAACCATTACGGCAATTCAACATTAACAAATACTCAAGTTGCAATGAAAGCAGGTTATTCAGCAGACAGTTCATATCAAAGGGCATATGAATTGTTGAATCCTAGAATATGCCCACACGTTGTTAAATATATCGGAGAACTTAAGGAAGATTTTAGAATTAAAAATCATATTGATCCCGACAAACATATGGCTCGCTTAAATTACTTAGGTCAAATTGCAGAAGAAAATAAAATGATTGGAGTATCTTTACGTGCAGAAGAGTTGAGAGGTAAGGTTGCTGGTTATTATATTGATAAACAAATAATCAAAAATACTGACGGCATAGACAGCCTAACAGCAGAAGAGCTTGAAGGTAAAATGAAACAAATACTGGAGGACAACAAACATATAATGGAAGGAAAGAGCGATGAATAAAATTAATGATAGAAGTGTTACATACGATCCTAAAAAGAAAGAGTACTCAAATACCAGCGGCAGCATTAAAATTAAAAGTGTTTATGATGCTAGAGCTTATAATAAATTGCTAAATGAGCCGACTGCAACTCCTGCACAAATTGAAGGTATGTCTAAACGTATAGAAAAATCTAGACAGATGACTGGTGCTAAAAAAGAAGAAGGATTATTTGAATCTATAATTACAAATCTTGGTAAAGATAAAAAACCTCAAAAAGCTAAATTAGCTAGAGCAATATCACAGACTATTAAGCTAAGTAACATAGATGAATATATTAAGATTAGAACAGAAGTAGCAGAAACTTCACCTTCAACTGTACGTATAGTCCAAGAAGAAGATCCCGATATAAAGCAAGGAATTGGTGCACTTTATAAGTCCACCTAGACACCTGATTTAAGGTTTGGTAGGGTTTGGTATGAAACAAAATGGTTTCACCTTAATAGAACTCCTAGTCGTAGTAGCAATCATCGGTATTCTTGCTGCCGTAGGGACAGTTGCTTATACGGGGTATACTGATAACGCAAAAGAAAGTGCCGTCAATACAAACTGCAATCAAGCAGCTTCAGATATTGGAGCAAAGTTTGCTTTTTGTATGTTTAACCCACAATCCACCATTGCATTAAAATCAATTGGTGGAAGACAAACTATAGAAAATGTTCCATGTAATAAAAATCAAACTGATACTAGTCAGATGTTAATTAAAATTGTGAATCATTTAAATAATGAAGGTTATAAAAATCCTTATGGTTCAGTTGGGGGCGGTGATCAAGGAGTTCATGGAGCAATAGGAGCCTATCAAGCAAGCTCTGGTCTTTGGTGGCAAGATTTAATGATAAAAGGAAATAATTATCAGAATTTATCACTTGGTTGATGTGTCGTTCAATATCATACTAACGGTGAAATAGGTGTCACTGGTTTTTATGATAAAGGAACTTATAGTGCTAATGGCAGAGAAGTAACCCAAGCTCTAAAATGGACTCCATTGATAATGACTATGGATATGAGATAAAGTATCAATAGCACGCCTCAGGTTTATTTAATCCTATTTAGTACTAACTAATTCCATCACCTAGACACCTGATTTAGGATTTGATTATGTTTTGTAACATGAATTTTCTAGAGCGAGTTATTGGTTCTATGAATTTTTTTATTTCTATATTACTCATTCCTATCCTCTATTTATTG
>Ga0209482_1001110_pt1 | contig 19985 bp, 20 predicted proteins | sample CoawatmetaG10DNA_FD_187512 | JGI IMG/M metagenome (GOLD analysis project Ga0209482, IMG submission 187512) | Marine microbial communities from the West Antarctic Peninsula - Coastal water metaG104-DNA (SPAdes) (version 2) | ecosystem: Environmental > Aquatic > Marine > Coastal ...
ACTCAATAGTTTTATAACCCATACCTGTCCAGCCAATATCTAAACATTCTTTAATTTCAGACAAGCATTCTTCAACTCGGTATTTTGGCTTCAAAACTTGAATATTTTTCATATAATATTTTTTTTAATTAAAAAACTTTTTTATCATATCTAACGAAGGTAATTGGCGGTCTTTTTCTGAAATTTGTAATATTTCATGAGACATCCCCCAATTAATATCCAGCTGCTCATCATCAAAAGAGATACCCATTTCATGTTCAGGTGCATAGTAATTATCGACCTTATAAGCAAAGGTTGCGCTATCACTCAATACAACAAAACCATGTGCAAAACCATGTGGTACAAATAACTGATGCTTATTTTGTGCTGTTAGCTCTACAGATACATATTGGCCAAAAGTGGCGCTTGATTTACGTATATCAACTGCTACATCCATTACACTTCCCTCAATGACACTTACGAGTTTAGCTTGAGTATAAGGCGGTAGTTGGTAGTGAAGTCCCCTAAGTACGCCTTTGAATGATTTGGATTCATTGCACTGTACAAAATTAACTTTATGTCCAATAGCCTCTTCAAGCAGATCCTTTCTAAAGGTTTCTATAAAGTAACCCCTGTGATCACCATGAATGGTGGGCTCAATGAGTATTACATCTGCAATTGACTGGGGAATGAACTTCAAATTACTTCCTCTGCACGCTTAAGTAAATATTGACCATATTGATTCTCAGCTATAGGTTTGGCTAATTCAATGAGTTGTGCTTTATTAATATAGCCTTTTTCAAAAGCAATCTCCTCGATACAGGCTACTTTTAATCCCTGTCTTCTCTCAATGATTTCGATATAGGTTGAGGCTTCTAATAGGCTCTCAGGAGTTCCTGTATCGAGCCAAGCATATCCTCTTCCCATAAGCTCAACAGTTAGTCGATCTTCATCCAAATACATCTGATTGATAGTGGTAATTTCTAACTCACCTCTATCAGATGGCATAACTTCAACAGCCTTCTTAACCACATCATTAGGGTAGAAGTAAAGACCGGTTACTGCGTAGTTACTTTTTGGGTTTTTTGGTTTCTCTTCGATATTAATTCCTTTACCATTTATATCAAAATTAACTACCCCATAGCGCTCAGGATTTTTAACATGATAACCAAATACAGTTGCCATATTTTTATCTTTAGCATTTGACATAGCGTTAGCCAACATATCAGTTATACCCTGACCATAATAAATGTTGTCACCTAGAATCAAGCAGGCAGAATCATCACCAATAAAATCTTTGCCTAAGATAAAGGCTTGAGCTAATCCATCAGGGGAGGGTTGAACTTCATAACTAAATTTCATGCCAATATCACTACCACTGCCTAGGAGTTGCTCAAATTTTGGCAAATCTTCAGGGGTAGAGATAATCAAGACTTCTTGAATTCCAGCCAGCATTAAAACCGACAATGGATAATAAATCATTGGCTTATCATAAATAGGCATTAATTGCTTAGATATGGTTTTAGTGATGGGATATAGCCGAGTGCCTGAGCCGCCAGCCAGGATAATTCCTTTCATTACAGATTTGTGTGTTTTACTCATTAGTTGTCCAATAGTCTTTAATCCATGGAGATGGCTGAATGTGCCGATACCATTTTCCGCTACGACCTATAATTGCTTCAGGCGGATTAGGCAAGCCATGAAACAATATAACTCGAGCCCCCTTAGGCACTGAGGGGGCTTCGAACCAGGATTTAATCCAGGAGGGACAGCATTTATACTTAAAGCTCGGGACCCAATCATCTGGCCAAAACTCTAGTTTACTGATTTTTTCAATTTCTCGTGATAAATACGCCTGCTCATGGCGCACCTCGTCTTTTACTTGTTCAGAGTTTTTTTCAAAGTAGTCCAGAATCTGTGGGTATTTTCCAGCCTCGAACCTAAAGACCGAAGAGTTCCCCTCTCTCTTCTTTAAATTCTTTTTGTCATGTGCTATTAAAAAATCACCCGGTTGGCTAAAGAATACATCCAGGCTTCCAACAATTACCACGTCTAAGTCAATAAAAAGTGTTGGCCCAGATAGTCCACCAAAATTTTTTTTAAATACAGTAAGTTTCCTCCAGCCGCGCTCGGGTGATTCAGTAGGAATCTCTAGATCTGGGAGTTCTTGTATCTCTACCTCTGCCCTAATGCCTATACTATTTTCAGTGAAGCAGACAAATCTGAACTTGGCATTCATATTTCGAGACACCATTGCATAGAGGCGGTTTACATACTCTACTGGGAACTTGTCTCCCCATTTCATGCAAATAATATTCATAATTTGATTGTAATTAGAGATCCTAAAAATGAAAGAAGAATTATTAATAATAAAACTTTTTGAAATACTCAGAAGCAAATTTTTTGAATTAGAATTGATAGTTTTTTCTTTTAACTATATAAATTATATAGCATCATTAATGATATATATTAAGAAACGGTTGTTTTTTTACAACACTATTAGTTTAAAATATTAATTAAGGTTTTGAAGTTATCTTCAGAATCAGCGGATTAGCTATTGTTTATTAAGTCAGACTGATAAAAGAAGGGTTCTTATGAAAATAGTAATAGCTGGAGTAGGCTATGTTGGCCTTTCTAATGCCATTCTCCTATCTCAAAATCATGAAGTTATTGCCCTTGATATTCTTCCTCAAAAAATTGAGCAACTTAATAATAATATTTCACCCATCTCAGATCCTGAAATTGAGTACTTTTTAAAGAATAAAGAGCTTAATCTTTCAGCTACTTTAGATAAGGAGCTGGCTTATAAAGATGCAGATTTTATTATCATTGCAACACCAACTGATTATGAAACTTCTAATAATAGCTTTAATACCTCATCAGTAGAATCAGTCATTCAAGATGTAATTAATATTAATCCTAAGGCCTTAATGGTCATTAAATCAACCGTGCCAATTGGCTATACAAAAAGAATTAAAGACAAGTTTAATATTGACAATATTATTTTCTCTCCAGAGTTTTTGAGAGAGGGTTCTGCCTTACATGATAGTCTTTTTCCATCTCGTATTATTGTTGGTGAAATATCAGATAGAGCTGAGCAATTTGCAGATCTTTTGCTAGAAGGCGCAACCAAAAAAGATGTTGATGTTTTATTTATAGGATCTTCTGAGGCAGAGGCAGTTAAGCTATTTAGTAATACCTATCTTGCTATGAGGGTCTCATATTTTAATGAACTAGACTCATATGCTGAAGTATATAACTTAGACTCTAAACAAATCATTGAAGGCACATGTCTTGATCCAAGAATTGGAGCTCATTACAATAATCCATCATTTGGTTATGGTGGTTATTGTTTGCCTAAGGATACAGAGCAATTAAGAGCTAATTATAAAGATGTTCCTAATGCATTAATTACTGCGATTGTCGATGCTAATGCAATACGTAAAGATTTTATTGTTGATTCTATTATTAGTAAAAATCCTAAAATTGTAGGCTTACATCGTCTAATTATGAAGAGTGGAAGTGACAATTTTAGATCATCCTCTATACAAGGTATTATGAATCGTATTAAAGCCAAAGGCATTAAAGTTGTGATTTATGAGCCTATTATTTCTGAGCAGGGTGAGAATCAGTTTTTTAATTCTGAGGTGATTGATAACTTAGATGATTTCAAAAAAATCTGTGATATAGTTGTTGCTAATAGGATGGTAAATGAATTAAATGATATAAAGAGTAAGGTTTATACAAGAGATTTATTTAACTCAGATTGAGTTGAATAAATAAAAAAATTATAAGAATTAAAAAATTTGTGACGAATTTTGGAGAAGTTTTCTATGTGTATAGTGTTAAATACTTTAAGCGAACACATTAATTTGATTTTGTTCAGTTAGATGTTAAATAAACTTTGGCCTCATTTATCTAAACAAAGAAAAAAACAATTCTGGTGGTTATTAATTCTAATGATAACTACATCTTTTTTTGAGGTTGTTAGTATAGGTGCAGTGTTACCGTTTTTAGCTGCACTAACATCACCAGATGTGCTTTATCAAGAGCCATTGATGCAACCTATTATTCAAATTTTAGAGATTAGTAACCCTGATCAATTAATAATTCCTTTAACAATTTTATTTATAACTGCCTCTTTATTGGCTGGAGCGATTCGCTTATTATTGTTATATGTTATTACAAAACTTTCATTTGCTGTTGGAGCAGACCTTAGCATAGAGTCTTATAGGCGGACTTTATATCAAGAGTATTCTATCCATGTGTCAAGAAATAGCAGCGAGGTAATAAACAGTATTATTACAAAAACCAGTGCAGTTGCTTCGGGGGTATTCTTGCCTACTTTACAATTAATAAGTTCAGGAATTTTATTAATTGGAGTTTTGGGTGCATTATTTTTAATAAATGCTAAGGTGTCAATATCAGCATCTATAGGTTTTGGTGTTGCTTATTGCATGATAATTTATTTTACCAAATCGCGTCTTAAAAAGAATAGTATAGTTATTGCTAAAAATTCTACACTGATGGTAAAGTCTCTTCAAGAGGGGCTTGGTGGAATTCGAGATGTTCTAATTAATAGTGCTCAGAATTATTATTCGGAACTTTACCGAAATGCTGATCTTCCACTCCGACGTGCTTCAGCAGCTAATACATTTATTGGTGGAAGCCCTCGTTACGCAATGGAGGCAATTGGAGTAACTATAATTGCGCTTTTTGCTTGTTTATTAACCTTACAAGATGAAGGTATAGCAGGAGCAATTCCAATTTTAGGTGCATTAGCTTTAGGTGCCCAAAGGCTATTACCAGCATTACAACAGTCTTATTCTGCGTATAGCTCAATTAAAGGTTCAGCAGCTTCATTTAATGATGTTTTAGTGCTATTAAACCAACCAGTGCCAGACTATATTGAAAAGATGCCATCTGAACGAATCAGATTTGATAAGGAAATTACAATATCAAATCTAAGTTTTCGACATGCTAATGATTCGCCATATGTGTTAAAAAATATTGATTTTTCAATACCTAAAGGATCACATATTGGATTTGTTGGTGTAACTGGAAGTGGTAAAAGTACATTACTTGACATAATTATGGGTTTGCTTGTACCTTCTGAAGGTAGTTTAATTGTTGATGGGCAGTTAATCACCAACAATAATAGAAGAGCATGGCAGATGCATATTGCCCATGTCCCTCAGAATATCTACCTTACTGATGGAACTATAGAAGAAAATATTGCTTTTGGTATTCCAAAAAATGAAATTGATCATAAAAAAGTAAGAAAAGCAGCTGAACAGGCCCATATTTCTAAAATTATTGATTCATGGAAAGATGGTTATCAAACTATTGTAGGTGAACAAGGAATTCGACTTTCTGGTGGTCAAAAGCAACGAATTGGAATCGCAAGGGCGCTTTATAAAAAAGTTAGTATCCTTATATTTGATGAAGCAACAAGTGCACTGGACAATGAAACTGAGCAAGCTATAATGAATGAGATTGGAGAGTTAAGCAGTGAATTGACAGTTTTAATTATTGCTCATAGATTAACCACCCTTGAACAATGTGATCAAATTATAAGACTTGATCAAAATAAAATTATTGAAATAGGTAGTTATAGAGAGCTAATAAATGGATAAGAAATTTGAAATAGAACAATTATTTAACAACTCAATTAAGGTCAAGCAAGATTGTTTAGAACAAGGATTTGATTCTTTATACAGTATGGGTAACTTCATTACCCAATCTATCCAGAATAGTAATAAGCTTTTATTATGTGGTAATGGTGGTTCTGCAGCTGATGCTCAGCATCTTGCTGCTGAGATGTTAGTAAGACTAAGGCCGCATAATAATAGAGAAGGCATCGCTGCAATTGCATTAGCTCAAGACACATCAACTATAACTGCTTGTGGAAATGATTTTGGATATGATTCGCTATATGAGCGAACATTAAAATCACTTGGAAGGCCAGGAGATTGTTTAATTGCAATTTCTACTTCTGGAAATTCAAAAAATATAATTCTAGCAATGAAAGCTGCACAAAATATGGGAATTAAAGTATTTGGATTTCTAGGAAGTGGGGGTGGGGATGCATTAAAATATTGTGATGAAGCGTTTCTCGTTCCCAGTAGTGATACAGGAAGAATTCAAGAAGCTCATATAACTGCTGGCCATGCCTTAATGCAAAATGTGGAAGATCAATTAATAGAGTCCGGCTATTTGACATTAAAGGATATTTCATGATCTTAGATAATATAGATGTTTTTGTTTTTGATTTTGATGGCGTGTTGACTAATAATCTTGTGTATCAGAGTCAGGAAGGAGAAGAGTCAGTTGTATGTTCAAGAGCTGATGGTTTAGCTTTTGATGTTTTGCGTAAAATAAATAAACCTGTTTTTATCTTATCAACAGAAAAAAATCGTGTTGTAGAAATGCGTGCAAAAAAATTAAAAATTCCAGTTATTCAAGGAGTAACTGATAAAGTATTAGCATTAAAAGAATTAGCTGAAAAAAACAACTATAATTTAGGGAAAACCTTGTATGTTGGAAATGATATTAATGATTATTTAGCTATGAAAATCTGTGGATTTACAGCATGCCCAGTTGATAGTCATCCAAAAATAAAAGAAATTTCAAAATGCATTTTAACAACCAAGGGTGGTAATGGTGTGGTTCGTGAGTTGCTAGAGAACATATTTAATTTAAACTTTATTGATATTTTATATTTAAAAAAATGAGAAGATAATGAGCATAATTATTGTAGCAGAAATTGGAATTAACCATAATGGTGACATGGATATTTGCAAGCAACTTATTGATGTTGCTTTAGAATCAGGAGCTAACTGTGTCAAGTTTCAAAAGCGAGATATTGACCTAGTTTATACCCAAGATTTTTTAGATTCCCCAAGACAAAGTCAATGGGGTACAACTCAGAGAGAGCAAAAATTAGGATTAGAGTTTAGTACTAAAGAGTATCAAGAGATTGAAAATTACTGCAAAGAAAAAGGACTTGAGTGGTTTGCAAGCGCTTGGGATATTAATTCACAAATATTCTTACGTCAGTTTAACTCAAAATATAATAAAGTAGCCTCAGCAATGATTGTATATAAAGAATTATTAAAAGAGATAGCAAGTGAAGGCAAGCACACCTTTATTTCTACAGGTATGACAACTTATGATGATATTCAGACTGCGGTTGATATTTTTAGAGAGGCAGACTGCCCTTTTGAGCTAATGCATACGGTTTCAACCTATCCAATGAAAGATGAAAATGCTAATCTTAATATGATTAGAACACTCAGAGAGAAATTTGATTGCAATGTTGGCTATAGTGGACATGAAGTGGGATTGGCAGTCTCTTATGCTGCTGCCGCTTTAGGGATTACATCTCTTGAAAGGCATATCACTTTAAATAGAGCAATGTATGGTTCTGATCAATCTGCTTCTGTTGAGCCAACAGGTTTTAAGCAATTAGTAGGAGCTATTAGAAAGATTGAATTGGCAATGGGTGATGGTATTAAAAAAACAATTGAAGAAGAATGGTCTATTGCTGAAAATCTTAGACAGCATTTAGATTGGAAAAAATAATTTATATGGAAGAGTTGTAATAACTCAATGAAAAAAAATGATTATTAGTCCTATTTTATTAAAGGGCGATAGAACTTTACTAGAACCTGTTTCATTGCAAGGATTAAGTGAGTTCCACGAGTATTCAATTTGCAAAGAGTTGTATACTCATTTTGAATTTCCTGAATTTAAAGATGTTGAAGAGTCTCAAAAATATTTAAAAAATTTAATAAAGAGATCAGAGTCTGATAGTCAGCAATTTTGGTTCATAAAAGAATCTAACTCAAATAAAATAATTGGCTCTTTTGGGGTCCATAGTCTTGATGAATATAGGAGTAGTGTTGAAATTGGATATGCATTGTCTCCTCATTATTGGGGTAAAGGATACTTCCTAGACTCTATAAGTAGTATTCTAGATTACATCTTTAACAACCTTTGCTTGCATAGGGTTGTAGCAAGAACATCTAAGCTAAATAAATCATCAATAGTTGGACTAGAAAGGTCTGGATTCAAGGTTGAAGGTGTAATGAAAGATTATTATAAAAAGCACGATGGAAATTGGTTTGATGCAGTGCTTATGGCAAAAATAAATAAAAATTAGATTTAAATTACTTATGAAAATTTCAGTATTTATTTCAGTTCGTTCGTCATCTAGTAGGTTGCCTGGAAAGTGTTTTTTGCCATTCGGAGATACTACAGTAATAGAGCATATAGTTATGAGATCAAAGCATTATGGGCTTGATCCAATAATTTGTACAACCAATGAGAAAGAAGATGATCGCATTGTTTCTATAGCAAAGGAACATAATGTTAAGTTCTTCAGAGGGCCAGTTGCAAATAAATTGCTGCGTTGGAAGCAATGCTGTGATCATTTTAATATAGAGTCGTTTCACTCTGTAGATGCCGATGACCCTTTTTTTGATGGGGATGAGGTTAAAAATAGTATGAATATATTGTCAGAGCAAAGGCTTGATATGGTCTGTCCTACTGAATCTTCATCTGCAGGAGGGGCAAGTGTTGGTTATTCATTGACAGCAGATATTGTTAAGCGAGCATGCTCTGGTTTAGGCGAAGAAACTGACACAGAAATGATGTGGTACTATATGCAAAAAATATCAGAACTTAAAACTAAAGTACTGCCTGAAACAAGAAAAAATATTTCAAATATGCGCTTAACTCTTGATTATGAAGAGGATTATTGGTTGTTAGAGTCAGTCCGAAGAATATTAGGAAATCTTGCAAGCAGAGATGAAGTTGACCAATTATTCTTGTCTAATCCTGACATGTATAAAATAAATTGGTTTAAAAATATAGATTGGAAGGCTGGGCAGCTCTCTAAGAAAATTTAATTATTAATAGGTAAAAAGATGAATAATCCAGCTTGGAGATTTGAAGGAAATGAAAGAAAATATTTGGAAGAAGTTCTATCTACAGGTTTTCGTGCTGGTGCAGATGGTGCCTTTACAACTAGGTTAGAAAGTTATTTTTCAGATAAATATAATGTACCCTATAGTATTGCGTTTAATTCAGGAACATCAACATTACATGCAACACTGTTAGCAATGAAATGTGGACCTGGCGATGAAATCTTAACGCCTGCATTAACCCCGTTGATGTGTGGTTTAGCCCCACATTACACAGGCGCGACCCCTGTATTTGTAGACTCAACCCCCGATACATTCTTAATGGATCCTATTGATATTGAGAGAAAGATAACTAATAAAACTAAGGTTATTTTTGTAACTCATATGTATGGAGCAGTTTGTGATATGGATGCAATCATGGCAATTGCTAAAAAGAATAATCTAAAGGTTTTAGAAGATTGTGCTCAATGCCATATGGGAAAGACTAGTGATGGGCGATTGGCTGGAACGATTGGAGATGCTGGTAGCTGGAGTTTTGAAAATTCTAAACAGCTTACTTGTGGCGATGGAGGAATTGTGACATGTAATAATGAAGAATTGGCAAAATTAATCAGAAAAATTGGAGGGCTTGGTTTTAAGTCTTTAACTGCAGTGTCTGGAAGGGTGAGAACTGATAGAGATCAACTGCAAAATCCATCTTGGGATAGATTTGACGAGATAGGCTATAACTATAGAATGAATCAAATGAGTGCAGCAGTTGCTCTCGCGCAAATGGAAAGAGCTCAAGATTTTATAGATTTAAGAAGAGCTATAGGATTAGAATATACTGATGCGCTATGTAACTCTGAGCTTTTAACCCCGCAAAGAGTTTTAGATGGCTATTATCATACTTATTATACTTTTTCTGCAAAATTTAATGGTACAAATCTGGGCGTCACCTGGGAAGACTTCAGAAAGAAATATATTGAATTAGGCGGTGATGGTATATATGCTGCATCTAAATTACAACACCAGGAGCCTGTATTTAGAGATAGAAAGATTGGTTATGGAGAAACGCCTATAGCAGTTGATTTACAAGCAAATTTAATGAATTTTACAACTAATCAGGCGAACGAAGAAGAGCGAAATATTCAGATTGAAATTATGAAGAAAACCCAGTTGTATTTTGGGGATACTTTGTCTTAAGTGTTATGAGGATTATTCAATTACAAAAACTAATGCAAAATCTTTATGAAAGTGGAGAATATTTTGCATCTATTTCTCCAGATGAGGGCGCTGGATATGAGGAAGAATATCATAAAATAGCCATAGATCCAGATGGAAAAAAAAGAACACTTCTTAATGAGAGAGAACATAGTTTATCTGGAATTAAAGAAATAACAGATTATCTTGATAAATTAAATCCACAGAAAATATTGGACATTGGTTGTGGTTTGGGATGGTTACTTTCATTTCTTAATGATGATTGGGATAAATATGGAATAGAGGTAAGTAAGTTTGCATCAGGCCATGCTAGGAAATATGGTAATATTTTTAATGGTATATTGGAAGATTTTCCAGACAATGGAAAGTTTGATGTAATTGTAATGAATCATGTAATAGAGCACGTGGAAAAGCCTCTTCAGGTTCTAAAAAAAATTAGGAATATGCTAAGTGATACTGGGATTTTCATAATTGGAACACCAGATTTTGATTCTGCAGCAGCAAGAAGATATGGTAATAATTTTAGACTCTTGCATGATCCAACTCATATTAGTCTTTTTTCATCTGACTCAATGCACCGCTGTTTAAGAGACTGCGGATTTAAGATAATGAGGGTGGAATATCCATTTTTTGATACTCCTTATTTTACTGAGGAGCATTTATTAAACATGCTTGATGTTGATAGAGTATCACCTCCATTTTATGGGTCTAAAATGACCTATTTTTTAAATAAAAATAATTCATAATATTTTGAGTTTAATGAATAAATTTAATTTAACAGGAAAGGTTGCTCTTATTACAGGCGCTGCTGGTTTACTCGGTGTTGAGCATGCAGAGGCGCTTCTAGAGTCTGGAGCAACTGTAGTATTGACCGATGTAGATGAGGATAGATTAACTCAAATAAGTAATTCTTTATTAGATCATCACAAAAAAAATAAATTTTTATATAAAGTAATGGATGTAACAAATCAGACGAATATTAAGGAAGTCTCAAGTGATCTAGAATCAAGAGGCCTTAGTGTTGATATTCTTTTGAACAATGCGGCAATTGATCCTAAAGTTCATAAGGAAAGTTTAATAGAGACTTCAAGGTTAGAGAGTTTTTCACTAGATGATTGGGATTATCAACTGAAAGTTGGATTAACTGGCGCCATGCTATGCTCTCAGGTATTTGGAACTAATATGGCTGAAAAAGGTGGAGGTGTTATTCTGAATATTGCCTCTGATTTATCGATAATTGCACCCAACCAAAAGTTATACCAAAAGGATGGTCTGCTTGCACATCAGCAGCCAGTTAAGCCAGTAACATATTCTGTCATCAAGCATGGTCTAATTGGTCTTACTAAATACTTAGCAACCTATTGGCCTAATCAAGGAGTACGCTGTAATGCCTTATCTCCTGGAGGTGTTTTAAATGGCCAAAGTGATGATTTTGTGCAAAAAATTACTGCATTAATACCATTAGAAAGAATGGCAGAAAAAGATGAATATAGATCTGCAATTCAATTTCTTTGTTCAGATGCTTCAGCCTATATGAATGGACAAAATATTGTAATGGATGGTGGAAGATCTATCCTATAATCTCTTTTAAGTAAACAATGAGAAAGATACTTAATTATATTTCATCTAATATTGTTTCTCGTAACGTTAGATTTCTGAATAAACATAAAGGCGAAGAGTGCTATTTGATTGGTAATGGTGCATCGCTTAAACATTTTGATTTATCTCAATTTTCAGATAAAATTTCTTTTGGGTGCAATGAGCTTAGAATCCATAATGACTTGCACCACTTAAATTTAAAATATTATATTGGGCTTCACCCTTTGTCTTATTGTAAATATTGGAGAGGGGTGAAGACAGGATTTCATATTGAGCAAAACCCATTTTACAAACATACACATAGTTTTAATAATAATAATTATGAAATGTTCGTTCATGCCTCAAATTATCCTTTTACCAGAGATTATGATAAATTCAATTATATTCATAACTATATGAAAAACTCTCTCTCAATCGATACAATTGACTTTTCCTCCTCATCCTCGTTTTCAACTGGAGGACTAGAGGCCATGATTGGATTAGCAATATACATGGGGTTTAAAAAGATATATTTAGTTGGTTGTGATTATTGGTTCTCTCCAAAAGGAGAGGGTCATTTTTATACGGAAGATGAGCCTCCTGGTGAAAAAAATATTTTCTTGTATGATAAATTATTGAAAGTAATTTCTGAAAAAGTTGAATTGGTTGTTGTTACTAGAAATGGATTTAAATCTTCAGCTAATTATATTGAATATTCTGAGTTAACTGGTATGGAAGAGAATAAGAAGGCGCCTTGTGAAATTGTATCAGAAAAGTATTTATCAACCATGGATGCTGTATCTTATCTTAGAGGGTAAAAATTAGAGTAAGTCTTAAGCATTTTAGTTTTTAATAATTTTTGTAAAATCAAAAAAATGAACTTAGTTAATATAAAAAATATATTGTGAATAACAAAAAAACAGCTCTAATAATAGGTGGTGGTACTGCAGGATTAGTAATTGCAAGAAAACTTCAAGAAGATTTAAATGTCATTGTAATTGAAAAGAGCAAGTACGAAAAATATCCTGTTTGGTATAGGGTTCCATTGTTTATAGGATTGCTTTTTAAAAATAACAATACTCAATATATTTCGAAACGAGAGCATGTTTTATCAAGTGGTAGAAAAATTCCATATTTTGAGTCAAACTTATTAGGTGGCTCATCTGTAATGAATGGCTGTGTTCACGTTTTAGGAAGTAAAATTCTGTTGAACTCTATATTGAAAAAATTTAACTCTAATTACAATATTTTTTTAAAAAGTTTTGAAGACCTGTACTCATTAAATCTAAAAGATAGATACAAAATTAGTATAACCAAGGCTTGTCAAAATGATATTGATAAAGCATTTATTGAGTCATTGAATAAGCAAGGAGTTCCTTATGGTGATATGAATTATTCAGATAATGAGTCCTGTGGGCCAATTTATAACACTATTAAAAAATATTTTAGAACATCGGTTTTGACACTTTTTAAAAAGAAAAAATTTCATCAGTTTCTGGATGAAAATGTTGAAAGATTGATATTTAATAAAGATAAAGAGGTTGTAGGTGTTAGAACTTCTCGTAGAGAGATATACTCAGATTATATTATTTTGTCTGGAGGTGTAATTGGTTCATGCAGCCTACTTTTGAAAGAAAAATTAAGGCTTAATGGCACATGTAATTTTTTATCAAATATTGATATTGGAACCGGTATTAAGGACCATACAAACCTTAGGGTAAATGTCTTAACAAATAGGAATATTGGATCATTGAATGAAATTTCAAATAGTTTTTTTAAAAAATGTAATCTTGTTTTTAAGCATTTTTCTGGTCATTCAACATTAATGAGGGGAACTGGTGCAACCACCGCAGCCCATTTAGACTTAGATAAAGATGGAATAATTGATACTAGAATCCAGATAGTGCAATTTAGTGAAACTGGAAGGGCTGGAAGTGATGGGAAGTTATTCAGCAACAAGGCAGGTTTTTCAATTTCAATTACAGCAATAAATCCAAAATCAAAAGGAAAAGTCGACCTAGATGGCGATAATATTATGGTCGACCCTATGTATTTATCTTCAAAAGATGATGTTGAATTACTGAAAATAGCATTAGATTATTGTTTAAATTTGCTTCAGTCAGAGCCATTAAATCAATATGTTTTAAAAATAGAAGGAGAGAAGGAAATAATTAATAATCCTAAAAAATATATTGAAGATAATATTTTTAGTGGGTACCACCTAATTGGCGGTTCACATAATGCTATAAACTCTGATTTTTCAGTGAAAAATACTAAAGGGTTATATGTATGTGATGCAAGTATATTTGATAAATATGCTTCTAGCAATATTCATTCCTCTGTTGTTTTGATTGCTGATATTTTTTCAAATAAATTTTTGACTAATAACTTAAAATAAAATAAATTTAATTAAGATTTGGAGAATAGATATGTCATATAAGATTCCTTTTATTGGTCGAGCACATAAATACAATCAAATTGAAATAGATAGTGTTGTTTCAGCAATGGTATCTGCAATTCCTCTAACTCAAGGACATCATCTAAAAGATTTTCAAGAAAAGTTCTGTCAATATACTGGCTCAAAAAATTCTTTTGCAGTGAACAATGCTACTGCAGCATTAGAGTTATCAGCCCAATTATGTCAGTTCAAAGATGGAGATGAGGTAATTATTCCTGGACATACCTATACTTCTTCTGCATATCCATTTTTAAAAAAAGGTGCAAAAATTGTATGGGCTGATATTGATTTAGATACTAGAGTTATAAATGCTGATAGCATCAAAAAGTGCATTTCAGATAAAACAAAAGCAATTGTGGTTGTCCATTTATACGGCTATGGAGCAGATATGCCTTCAATCATGAGGTTAGCTCAGGAAAGAGGTTTGATAGTGGTTGAGGATGCTGCTCAAGCATTGGGAGTTGAAATTAATGGAAAAATGGCTGGAACATTTGGAGATTTTGGCATTTTTTCTTTCCACTCTCATAAAAACATTACAACTTTGGGTGAAGGGGGTATGTTGACTGTTAAGGACGATGAAATAGCCAAAATTCTTCCAATGTTGAGACATAATGGACACTGCTCATTTAATTATGATCGTGAGGCATATTGGAAACCAGCAATGGGTAATGTAGACCTTCCAGTCCTTAATAATGAATTTTTATGGCCTAATAATTACTGCCTAGGTGAGGTGGAATGTGCTCTTGGATTTAAATTAATTGATCGTATAGATCAAGTAAATCAAGAAAAAAGGGATAGGGCAATTATGTTTATTGATGAACTTTTAGAATTTCCAGAATTGCAATTTCATCGTGAAAACTCGAAAAGACATAATTACCATCTTTTAGTTGCACAGATCAGTGGAAAAAAGCGAGATCAATTTATAAAAGAAATGTCAGAAAATAAAAGTATTCAATGTGTTGTTCAATATTACCCTTTATATCGTTATGACCTATATATTAAGGCTGGACAAAATGATTATAATTGTCCAAATACTGATAATTTCTTTGATAGTATGATTTCATTTCCATTTCATCATATGATGTCTGAAGCTGACTTTTCCTATTTATTACAATCTACTAAAGAAGTTTTGTTAAACCTTAAGTAAATGGATAATATTCTCATTGTAATACCTGGTGTTAAAAAGAATGCAGTTATTCCTGATCAGCTAATTAAAAAATTAAATGGTATTACACTAATACAAAGAGCTATTAATACAGCTCTCCGCGTAGTTAATAATAAAAAACAAATTTTAATTATTACGGATTCAGATGAAATTGCTCTAATTGCGCAAAGGAATGGAATTTCCTTTAAGAAAGATAAATTATTATCATTGAATTCAGAAAATATTATTAAAGAAGTTACCAGCAGAATAGAAGCATTTAAACAAGACAATATACTACTTTACAGGGCAAATACTCCCCTACTTGATGAAAATATATTAAAGTCAGCTTATTTAGAGTTTCTCAAATACAATAAAGGTTTGATTGTTTCAGTAAAAAAAGAAAATCGAAATGTTTTTTCATATAGTGATGGTAAATTAAGAAAAATTGCTACCCATAACCTATGTGAAGAGGTGCAAGCATTTTATATTTTTGATAAGTCAACAATTAATTTGCAAAGTTTTAATCCAGCTCCTTATTACATTCCAGATGAAAAATCAATAGAAATTAAAAGTTATCAAAATTGGTGGATATGTGAGAAGATTCTACAAAGAAAAAAGATAGTTTTTCATGTGTTTGGAAGCTTTGAAATTGGTATGGGTCATATATTTCGATCGTTAGCATTAGCTCACGAAATTACTGATCATGAGGTAGTCTTCGTATGCAATGAAAAATACAAGCTTGCTGTTAAAGAAATTGCATCAACAGACTATCAAGTTATTGCTTCTAAAAATTCTGAACAATCAATTTGTAAATTAAATCCAGATATAGTTATTAATGATGTCCTAGATACAACTAAAGATTTTGTTTTAAAGCTTAAAGAAAATGGTATTTTAGTTGTAAATTTTGAAGATTTAGGAAGTGGTGCAGAGTACGCAGATTTAGTGTTTAATGAATTATATGAAGTTCCAAAGAATAATTTTAATAATTATTTTTGGGGCCATAAATACGTAACACTTAGAGATGAATTTGATGCAGCTAAACCTAATTTAAATACGACCAGTATTAAAGAAGTAATAATTATGTTTGGAGGGACAGATCCAAATAATTTAACATTAATAACCCTTAAATCTATCTTAGATTTATGCCAAATCAAAAATATCAAAATTAATATTATTTGTGGTTCAGGCTATATGTTTTTAGATGAACTAAAGGCATCTATAATAAGTTGTGATTATGATAATATAATATTACATAATTCAATTTTATACGTCTCAAAAGTTATGGAAAATTCACAGATAGCTATTTCATCGAACGGTAGGTCGATTTTTGAGTTGGCAGAAATGAACATTCCTTCAATTATTATTTCTCATCATGAAAGAGAATATAGTCATGACTTTTCGAAGCATGAAAGAGGTTTTATAAATCTTGGTGTATTTAATAGTAATTCACATATTGATATTAAAAATGCTTTTATAAGGGTAACGACTGACAGTAGTTATTGGTTTGAGTTATACATGAACTTAAAAAAATATAGTTTTAGGAAAAATAAGAAAAATATTATGAACAAGATATATAAACTTATTGAAACTAATGCAAATGGAGATTTACATGAAGTTGATTGATTTATTTACAACTATAAATCCAATAGAAAATAAAATATATAAGCCATATATTATTGCAGAAATTGGTGTTAATCATGAGGGAGATATGGATCTTGCAAAAAGGCTAGTTGATGAAGCGAATGAGGCAGGAGCTGATGCTGTTAAATTTCAAACATATAAAGCTGATACCTTAGCCTCCAAAGATTCACCCGCTTATTGGGATATTTCAAAGGAGCCTACTAAGTCACAGCATGAACTTTTCAAAAAATATGATAGTTTTTGGAAGGATGAAATGCAAGAGTTAAAGAATTATAGTGATGTATTAGGCATTGAGTTTATGAGTACTCCTTTTGATGAAGAATCGGCTGTATTTTTAAATGAAATGATGAGCGTATTCAAGATATCATCATCTGATATAACTAATAAACCCTTTATACAATTTTTGTGTGATTTTGGAAAGCCAATCATCTTGTCTACTGGGGCCAGTAATTTGATTGAGATCGAAGAAGCTGTTTCATGGATAGAGGAAAAAGGGGTGCCCTTAGCTCTTCTTCATTGCGTATTAAATTATCCAACAGCTTATCATAATGCTAACTTAGGGATGATTATGGATTTAAAAAGCAAATTTCCTGATAAGCTTATAGGCTATAGTGACCATACGTTGCCTGGTAATATGAAAGTTTGTGAGCTTGCAACAATGTTGGGAGTTGTGATAATAGAAAAACATTTTACTCATGACAAGAATCTTCCGGGAAATGATCATTATCATGCTATGGATAAAGATGACTTGAAGCTTTTAAAAACTAACCTTAATGAGATATTTGATATTTTAGGTGTTTTTAAAATTAAAGCACTTGAAGAGGAGGCCTCCTCTAGACAAAATGCAAGAAGAAGTTTGGTTACAAGGAAAAAAATCCCTCAAGGAAAAGTGATTCAAAGAAATGATCTAACTTATAAAAGACCTGCTACTGGAATTAGTCCCAAGTTCATAGATGAAGTTGTTGGAAGAATATCAATAACTGATATATCAGATGATGAGGTAATGCAATGGGAAATGCTTGAATAATGTTATCTACAGAGAAAATTGATAGTTATTTAAAAAGACTTTTCCCTATTAATAGAAGTATTACAGGAGATGGAACTAGAAAAACATTAAATATTTTAAAAGAGATAATACCTTTAAATATATTAGAGTTCGCGTCAGGTCAAAAAGTTTATGATTGGACTATACCTAAAGAATGGAATATAAGGGATGCCTGGATAAAAAATTCTAAAGGTGAAAAAATTATAGATTTCAAATTATCTAATCTTCATGTGATTAGCTATTCAACTCCGATACATAAGAAAGTTAGATTTAGTGATCTAAATAAAAATATTCATTATTTGAAAAATATTCCTGATGCTATTCCATATTTAACAAGTTATTATGATGAAAACTGGGGATTTTGTGTAAGTTATAATCAATATCTAGATTTATTTAATAAAGATGAGGAATATGAAGTATTTATTGATAGTAAGTTAGATAACGGTTCACTGACATTGGGGGAGTTGCTTATAAAAGGAAAAAGTAAAAAAGAATACCTATTGTCTTGTTATATTTGTCACCCATCAATGGCTAATGATAGCTTAAGTGGAGTTATTACTACTGCTTTCATAGCACAAGAACTTTTAAAGCTGAAAGGAACACTAGAACATAGTTACAGAATAGTTTTTGTGCCAGAAACTATTGGAGCAATTGTATATTGTGCAAAAAATGAAAATGAAATTAAGTGTATTGATAAGGCTTTAGTTATTACAACTTGTGGAGGCCCTGGTCAGTATGGATATAAACAATCATGGGATGAAACTAGTCTTATCAATACAATGGTTGAAGATGTTTTTAGAAATAATGAGTTAGATTATGAGGTCTACCCATTTAATATCCATGGAAGTGATGAGAGGCAATATTCATCACCAGGTTTTAGAGTAAATTGTGTAACAATAACGAAGGATAAGTATTATGAGTATGAATATTATCATACAAGTTTAGATAATCTTGAATTCGTTACATCAGTTAACATAAATAAATCTGTTAACTTGTACTTACAATTAATCAACAAAATGGATAAAGATATTATCTTAAATAATAAAAATCCACACTGTGAAGTAATGTTAAGCAAACATGATTTATATCCTAAAATTGGTGGAGCCTTAAGGCCATTAGATTTAAAAAACGGTAAGACTCATTTGGATATTATATTGGAGCTCTTATTTTATTGTGATGGTGAGATTGGTTTATATGAACTATCAATTCAACTTGATGTGGATTTAAATACTTTGTATGATATTGGAATTAATCTTATAGATAAAGATGTTCTAGAGGTAGTTAATTGAGATATCTAATAATTGGTGGTGACCATCCTAGACATTTGCATTACATAAATAGTATTATAGAGAGCTGTAATGTAGTTGGTGTAATTTTAGAAACTAGGGAAAATTTTTTACCCAAACCCCCTAATGAAATTGAACCAAAGGATCGCCTGAACTTTATCAAGCATTTTGAAAATAGAGAAAAATATGAGTTAGAGTATTTTGGAGGAGATGTTAAAATTCCACAATGCACAATATTAAATGTATTAGAAAGTAATTTGTCAGATAGAAATAGTGTTGATTTTATAAGAAAAATAAGGCCTGATATTGTTTTTATATTTGGCTCAGGAATGATAAAAGACCCTCTATATTCTGTTCTTCCTAAATTAAAAATCAACTTACATTTAGGACTTTCTCCAAGATATAGAGGTTCTGCAACTCTCTTTTGGCCTTTTTATTTCTTAGAGCCAAATTGGGCTGGAAGTACATTCCATTTAATAAATGAAGAGCCTGATGCTGGTGAAATTATCCATCAATCAGTTCCTCAATTAGTTAAGGGCGATACAATTCATGAGGTTGCATGCAAGGTAGTGGAGAAGTCAGCAATAGACGTAAAAAAAATAATTGATATTTTAGATAGGAATGAAAATCTAAAACTGCATAAACAAATAGGTACTGGTAAAAACTTCTTAACTAGAGACTTTATTCCTCAGCACTTAAGAGTGATATATGATCTATATAATGA
>Ga0209482_1001111_pt1 | contig 19983 bp, 18 predicted proteins | sample CoawatmetaG10DNA_FD_187512 | JGI IMG/M metagenome (GOLD analysis project Ga0209482, IMG submission 187512) | Marine microbial communities from the West Antarctic Peninsula - Coastal water metaG104-DNA (SPAdes) (version 2) | ecosystem: Environmental > Aquatic > Marine > Coastal ...
CAGCTTGGATAACCAATTCTACGGCCTCCGGTATACTCATAAAATAACGAACAACATTAGGATGGGTGACTGTTACAGGCCCACCAGATTTAATTTGCTTTTTAAACAATGGTATTACTGAGCCACTCGAGTTAAGTACGTTCCCAAAACGCACCATGGTGAAACAGGTACTATGTTGCTCCTTATCAAGAGCCTGTAAAACTAATTCAGCAACTCGCTTAGTCGCACCCATAACGTTGGTAGGTCTTACAGCCTTATCAGAAGAAATTAATACAAAATTCTCAACATTTGTAGAAATTGCAGCTTGTGCAGCCACCAATGTTCCTATCGAATTATTAAGTACTCCTTGTGATGGATTAAATTCAACCAATGGAACATGTTTATAGGCAGCAGCATGGTATATCGTTTTGACAGAATAATAATTACAAATATATTCAAATCTATCTTTATCTGCAACAGAACCTATAATTGGAAATATTTCTAAATTAGTTAGGTTCATATTTAATAGCTCCTGTTCAATTAAATAAATTGAAGACTCACTAATATCATAAAGAATTAATTTTTTGGGCTTTAAGAATATTATCTGTCGACAAATCTCTGAGCCTATTGAACCACCAGCACCAGTAACTAATACCACTTTATTAGAAATATTTATTCTAAGAAGTTTGGCATCTGGTTTGACTGAATCTCTACCCAATAAATCTGTTATATCAATTTCCAATAAATCATTAATTCTAACCTTACCCTGTGCTAACGCTGTTACACTAGGTAGTGAGCGCACAGTTACTGGAAATGGCTCTAGAAGGGTAATAATTTCGTTACGACGGTACCGTGATAACGTAGGTATGGCGAGTAATACTTCTTTAATTTTTTTATTCTTAATTAAATCTACTAAATCATCTTGAGAATATACTACTAGCCCATTAATAGATTGATAATGGTTCTTACTAGAATCATCAATAAAGGCAACTGGTATGTATTCCTCTGACTCCTTCAAGGCAGTAGATAGCTGTCTACCTGCTGAGCCAGCACCATATATCAACACATTATTCTTTTCTGATAAACCATTAATTGAATTAACTTCTGATATCAACCAGCGAGCAAACAAGCGAGAGCCACTAAGTATCATAACCACGAATATCCAATTAATTAGAATCACAGAACGTGGAATATGACTCAAAGAAACCATAAAACTGGCTAAACCCCATAAAATCGCATACAAAGTAGCAGCTTGATTAATATGCCAAAGCGCTTTAAAGCCTACATAACGAATCACCTCGCGATAGAGCCCAAAGTGAATAAAAATCGGTAATGCTAGAACTGGAGCAGCAAACATTAATAGCAGCAACGTAATATCTTCAGTTGGGAGAAAAAAATAGCCCAAACGAACAGAAAATGCAGCAAATATACTGCCGACAATAATAATAACATCAAACATTAACATTAATGCTTGCTTGTTTTTTCTAGAAAGATTAAAGAGAGTTTCAACCATGACGTATATTATAGTTCACATTGATTAATGGACTTTAAAAACTAGTAACTTAATTTAATATTATCAGTACTTTTACTAATGGCTTACGTCATTGCGTTTAATAACTCTTAAGAAAGTCATCCACAATATTTTCATATCAAACCAAAATGATTGGCGATTTAAATATTCTATATCTAATGCCACCTTATCAACAATTGATAACTCATCTCTACCATTAACTTGTGCCCAGCCTGTAATACCAGGTAAAACCTTATCTACACTTTTTTCAGTTCGCAAAGCAATTAAATCATTTTGATTAAAAAGTGCAGGCCTAGGCCCTATTATGCTCATATCACCTTTTAATACTGAAAACAACTGAGGAAGTTCATCTAGACTAGTCTGACGCAAAAAACTACCAATTGGCGATAAATATGAATTGGGATTATTTAGAAGATGTGACGCCTTAACTGGCGTATGTATTAGCATAGAGCGAAATTTTGGCATCTTAAAAAGTATATTATCTTTACCTACACGATTAGAATAATGAAAAACCCCTCCCCTTGAAGTAGTATAAATAGCAATAGAAATAATCAATATTGGAGCACTTAAGACTACCAAAAATAGTAAAGCTAATACTTTATCAAAAAAATGTCTCATAATAACAAGGGTTAAATTGAAGATTTTTGTGTTTATCCTGATTTGCGATTAAAATTAATGATAAGCTTAAAAAATTATTAATAATTATATTTTCTTAGTTTTTATACATTTATTCTAACAAAGTTACAAAAAAGTCTCGCTCATCTCACTTAACTTTCTTTGCGGAATAAATCCTAATTTTTCTAACTTTTCTGAGGAGTAGCAATCATTGCCAAGTAGTTTATCAATTTTATACTTTATATTCGGATTTATCAAAGAAGCAATGTCAAATAAAAACTTAGGTACACTCCATTTTGGAATTGATTTGCCAACCTCATTGCGCATAGCATTATAAATCTCGCGCGAAGAATAAGGATTGCCATCAGTTACAATAAATATTTCACCTTTGGCACGCCCATCCTCAGCAACCAGCAGAATAGCTCGCACTAAATCATCTACATGAACCATTGATATTTTATTGCCAGTTTCAGGCAAAGGAGGAAACCAGCCCTTTTTAATGCCTAACAACATTAGCGCTAAGTTACCCTTAACATCTGGACCATAAACCGGTGAAGGACGAATGATGGATATATGCATACTTGACTCACTGCCTAATTCTAGTAACTTTAGTTCCGCCTCTCTCTTCGTCTTACCATAAATACCCTCAGGCTCACCTTGATCTAATTCACTTGTGCAATTCCCAGAGACCGAGCCTCCAATAGCTTTAACACTACTGACAAATACAAAACTTTCAACTCCAGACTTTAACGCAAGTTTTGCCAATTCAATTGTAGAATCAACATTCACTCTGCGATAAAGATTCTCAATTTTACTTGCATCTCGCATATCATGAGCAAAACCAGCAAGATGAAAAACTACAGAAACTCCAAAAAAAAAGTCATCAGGGATATTATCAGTCTCAAAATCACATTCAATCTGCTCATAATTTATTTTATTATCAATAGAACGAACCAGTAATCGTAAATTATGGTTAGCTAGAGCTAATAATAACTTGGACCCAACAAACCCAGAAGAGCCAGTAATAGCAATAACTCCTTTTTTTATATTAATTGTTTTATTATTTTTCAACTTTATAAATGCTAAAGTATTTATTGGAAGCTTCTAACTTGATATTTAGCTTTATATCACTAGTAACCACGATCAAATTAGAATTATGGGACTCTAAAATATCAGCCCATTGTTTAACAGATCTATTTTCAAAGCATTTTTTAACGTTGCCTATATTGAATACTTCTGATTGTTGGCAATATAAATTACTAAAAGCGCCGGTAGTATCCCTTCCATCATCTCGCATTACATAATAATCTCTATCAGTTAAAAAACCAACATTCAGACTATGTATAGCAGGAATTTGTGGCCCAAGAACTATAGATTTATTCTCTTCGTATTCAGATAAGTACACAAAAATCTCATCTGTAGGCAAAACATATGAATATAAGCTATATTTAACATGATGGAGCGTAAATACTTTCATAACTAATAACACAAGAAAAATAGATATGATTACCTTACTTAAATTATTTTTAAAAGAATTCAATAAAAAAGTATTTCTAGAAAAGAACTCATAAACCAAATATAAAAAATAAACTAATATAGAGACTAGGAAAATTAGAGGTCCAAACAAGATCGAGGATGAAATCATTACAAACAGAACCTCATGAATTTCAGGTAATTTTCTTGATTTATTTTCCACAAACTTAATGAGTATTTGCATAATCAGTAGTATTGAAATTACAATAGTCACATTTAAATATCGGTTTATGATAGCTCTACTCACCAAAGATTCAGCCCCAGGCAAAGGGATAAATCCAGCAATTTCAATATAAATTATGGCACAAAATGAAATAATACTTAACACCACGAGTGGGGCCTTAATCTTATTGATAAACGCATTCAAGTGAATATTCATAGAAAGAATAAAAATAAGAAATAATGGAAATACAAGGAAAAATAATTTTTGAATAATTCCCCTTAGTCCAGATGATAATAAATGAATATTGTGCATATTATCAGCATTAGATACAACTAATTCAGACTCTGATAATCTGGTTAAAACAATCTGAAAAAGACTTAAACTCTCATTAACTATAACACCATCTCTATATGACTGATCTATCACATATAGTAAAAATGACAACGCAAAACCTACTACTAAAAAAATATTGAACATAGTTATTTTTTCGTAACTTTTACGATTACTCTCATTGGAAAAATATAAAAAAACGAAAATTATTGTGCCAACAAACCAAACTAGATGCCAGGAAAATAAAAAACCAATGAAAAATCCAGCCATTGGCTTATTGCTTCCTAACAATCCAATAATTAATAACATAATCCACATTCCAGAATTACCAAATTCTGCGTATGAGGTTGGAAATTGAATAGGGTAATTGTTAAGGTTAGAAATTTCAACCGCGAATAGGACGCATGAGGTTACTACAAATAATTTAATTGCTGATAAAGGATCACTAGGATTAATTGCTTTAGATATATAAAATATTGCATAAAATGGAATACAGGTCAATAAAAATGAAATTAACAATTGCAATAACAACCCATTCATACCAATATCAATTAAAACTACTGGAATAGTAATCTGAGAACTAAACTCTGAAGTCCTATTTGCTAAAGTATTAAATTGATCATACTCGATCTCTCCAATAAATATTTTAGCAAACTCAACATGCTCAGTTACTTGGGGAAATAACATAAAAAAGATCAAGCCAAGTAAGAGTGGATATAGATATGAGTTTTTTATTAAAATTTTAGTCATCAGAACTTTTAACAAATTTTATTGATTTTCTATACATGAATACTACCAAAATAAAAGCAGCCAGACTAAAAGCAAATGATAACAAATCGTTATTTACAATTGACAAAAAAATCTCGTTTCCAAAATAAGCATAGACAATTGTAATTGGAATTATAGCCATGACCGAACCAATAAAATAACTAGAGAAGTTTATGTTTGTAACACCAAAAAAATATCCGGATGATGCCGCTGGTATTAATGGGTTAAGCAATATCAAGAATGAAGACTTCCAGTCACTAAGAAATCGATTCTTAAGAAAATGACTAATAAAATTAGAAAATCTTTCCGGCAATAAACTAACTATTTTCTCTCCATATTTCCTAGATAGAGAAAATGTCACTACAAATGATGATGCTGTTCCTAACAAGGATATTAGCCCACCAATCAATGGCCCCCAGAGTATTACAGCTACGAAAATAAGAGGGGAGCATGGCACAACAAAAATGGCTAATATTACATTAATTAATATATATACAGCAAAACCAATAACCTGATAATTATTGACTGAGGATATTAATGTCAACAAAACTGACTCCATTAAATAGAATTTAAATCATTCAATTCTATTTCACTAACTCTTTCATCTGTACCTATAATACTATCAACTACAGACAAAGGTCTACTCTTCACATGTGTAAAGATCCCACCTATATACAGACCTATTATCCCCAAAACACTTAACTGAACTCCACCAAGCAACAGTATTGACGCCATCAATGCAGGCCACCCAGGCTCATGAAAACCTAATATTTTTTGCGTAATTATTACTCCGATATAACCTATAGCGACAATTGAGACAAACAATCCAATCAACAACATAATTTTAAGAGGTGCATCTGAAAATGATATCAAGGCTCGATCAAGATATCCATAAATAACTCTTTTACTCATAACTGGAAATTTTGTATTTTCTCTTCCATCTAGTCTCCCATCTCTATCATAAAATATTTGCGTTTGTTTAAAGCCAATCCAGCTGACCATTCCCCTTAAGTAAGGTCGCTGCTCTTTTAAAATCAAAATATGCTTTACAGCTCTTCTTGATAATAGTTTAAAGTCACCAGAATCTACTGGAAGATCAATATCTCCCAGGGAATTTATTAATCTATACCCAAACTTTGTTAATGCTAATTTTGCAAGGCTCTCCCCTTTTCTTTTTTTCCTTGTCGTATAAACAACCTCAACATTTATATCCTCTTTCCACTTATTTACCATTTCTGGAATCAATTCTGGTGGATCTTGCAAGTCACAATCCATATAAACGACTGCATCACCTTTAGAAATTCTAAAGCCAACCATAACACACTCTGAGACACCAAAATTTCTTGACATATCTACTATTAAAAGATCATTCTCACTAGCAGACTCATCAATTAGAATTACTTTGGACTTATCAGTCGATGCATCATTCACAAATATCATCTCATATCCAGAGATAACTCCCCTTTCTTTTTCTTTCTTCATAACTGTCCTGACTCTTTTTATAAGTTCAGTCAGAACATTCTCTTCGTTATAAAATGAAAAAATAATGGATATAAATGGGTTTTCTTTATTTACAAATGCATCATTTATTTTTATCTCTTTCATATTGCTAATCACCTTATTATTCTTAAACTATATAGCTTATAAAATACAACTGGACTCCAAAAATACCTAATAGATATAGTTCATTATGCTTTATTCCACTATACCATAGACTCATATACCAAATCATAGGCTTCAAAGTTTACATTCTTTCAATCAAGACTCAAACATTGCCATATTTAGTGTTTCTAATCATCGTATATCCCTTGATTAGTTCACCAATACCACTGTCAAGAGAGAATTTTGGCATATAGCCAGTTGCTTCAATCTTTTCATTACTAACAATATAGTTTCTTTGGTCTGGGTCTTTCCCAATTTTCTCTTCAATAAAAGCAAACTTTGGTAATTGTTTCTGAATACACTCACACAACTCTCTCTTTGAAACATTGGCATCAGAAAGTCCAACATTGTAAATTTCTCCATTCATCCTATCGAAGTTATTTAGTGCATGCTGGAATACCCTTGAAACATCACGAACATGGATATAGTTACGCTTGAAATGACTCTCAAATAGGACAGTAAAACCATCATAGACTGCACGGTAAGTAAAGTCGTTAACCAATAAGTCAATGCGCATACGTGGTGACATGCCAAATACCGTGGCAAGCCTGAAACTGATTGCATTTGGGTGATCCATTAACTGTTTTTCAATCGCAACTTTCTCAATTGCATATTGTGAAATTGGTCTAAGTGGCGACTCTTCATTACAGTAGTTATTATCATCTCCAGTTCCATATGCACTATTGGTTGTAGGCATCAAGACAATTTGGTCTTTTGACAGAAGCTTGAGCATTAAGGTTATAGCATCATGATTTACTGTTGTTGCACCCACAGGGTCAAGGCCACATATTGGGGCGCCTACTAATGCAGCGAGTGGGATAATTACATCGGCCTCTTTCATAAGAGTTGACATTGTTGCTTTAACCCTTATATCACCCTTAACTACTGAAAAGTTAGGGTGATAAGCACAATGATTAAGGCTAGTCTGTTTAAACATAAAGTTATCAAGCACTGTAACCTTATGGCCTGCAGCAAGTAAATCTGGGACCATGATAGATCCTAGGTATCCTGCACCACCTGTGACAAGAATGTTGTATGACATTATTTTCTCCTTAAATTAAATTTCAAATTATAATTTCAGACATGCGATGATAATCTTCTGGTACTCCAATATCAATAAAACGACCAGCCTGTTCTACCCCAAAAATCCTACTTTCTTGACTGTACAGTAATGGAAGAATATCATCTTCAAGTGAAACTTTATCAGTTAAATTATATTGGAATTTATCCAATACGGAAGGCTCTAAAAGATAAACACCTCCATTTGCCAACCTACCTGAACGAGTCATATTTGATTTAAGTGAATTTACTCTACCGCTATCTGATACCTCTATTCCCATGTATCTTCCCACTTCACTGGTTTGAAATAATGCAAATGTCCACTCTGCATGATGCATATTATGAAACTGGTTCATTTTTTTAAAATCCACCTCAAAAAATGTGTCTCCATTCAAAACCAAAAAAGAATCTTCTAGCTCCTTAGCTGCAAGTAATAGCCCTCCACCTGTGCCTAAGGGTGACTGCTCAACCACATACTTAATTGGAACCTCTTTCCAGTTCGATCCAAAATACTCAGTAATGACTTCATACTTATAACCAACAGAGAGAATAAAATTTTCAATACCTTGACCTATCCAATATTCCATAAGGTACTCAAGAAATGGTCGATCATGAATAGGAGCCATAGGTTTTGGTAAACTAGGAACTGCACTTCTCAACCTTGTTCCAAGGCCACCTGCAAGAATAACAGCTGTTTTAACTGTCATTCAAACTAACTAACTGAATTTAAAATATGACATATATCGTCAATTTCTTCATCAAGTAAATCTGGAAAATTTCCAATGTAAAAACCATAAAAATGAATATGCTCTGTCTCAGGAAAATTTAAGTAAGCTCTATCTGGCAAAATATCTTTGATATATGGTTGCCTTGTCTGATTTCCTCCTCCAGCGCTCCCCCTTCGATGTTCAATTCCAGCCTCAGTCATCTTAGCCATTAATCTCAAAACAAAATTATTATCAGGTTTCTTTAAAATCAAATTGAAAGCGTAATTACTTGATCCTTGTAATTTAAAGTCTGTGCGATATTTACTTGAATCTAATTGACTTATAAATCTATTTAAATTTTGAGTCCTGCGCATAACAATAGCATCAAGCCTTTTCAGTTGACTAATGCCCATAATTGCACCTATTTCATTGTTTCGAACATTATAAGCAGGATAAGAAAAAATAAAATCTGGATTAAGATCGGGGTTTTCTTTACGATAAGTCCTTTGAAGTTGAGGGTCATTTGATTCACGAACCATACCGTGAGATCGAAGCATTCTTAATTGTTGATAAACTTCAGCATCATTAGTGCAGATCATTCCACCCTCAATGGTACTCATATGATGAGCGTAGAAAAATGAAAAATTAGAAATCCAACCAATACTTCCTGCTTTTTCATTATTATGAGTTGCCCCATGAGACTCACAAACATCTTCTATTAGTGGGATATTTTTTAATTTCAGATGGTCAATTAACTTATCAGTTAAACCATCAAATCCTTGCGCATGAGTTAAAAAAATAGCACGAGTGTTGACAGTTAACTTGGCTATAACCTCATTGGAGTCCATTGCTAATGAATATGGGTCAGTGTCAACAAAAATGGGCGTAAATCCATTTTGTAGGACGGACGATATATCAGAAATCCAAGTCAGTGAGGGAACAATAACTTCCCCACCCTCAGGGTATCTAATCTTAAGTACTGCCATAGTTAGTAGATTAGCTGAGGAGCCAGAATTAACAAAAATACTATATTTAACACCTAGCCACTGTGACCATTCTGCTTCAAATTGTCTAACATATGGTCCATTAGTTAATATTGGATCATCTTTTTTTAAATGCTCAATAACTGCATCTAAATCTTCACGCAGAATATTGTTTCGCATTAGAGGGTACTTCATTGTATTTCCATTTTTAATCATAAATACTTTTTTAAAAAATCTCCTTAGACACAAGTAAATCATTTACCCTTTACATTTTCAAAGAAAAAAATAACTCAAAAATTCGTTTATTCTTTACTCCAAACTCATAATATAGCTTTTTTTATTAATCGAGTAAAGTTATTAAATCAGCTAAAGAATCCATTACTAAACTCTCTTTATCGAGAAAATCCATCCAATTAGAAACACCACTCCATTTTGTTAAAAAAATGAAGCTCATATGAGCATTTTTCGCTGCCTTGTAATCTGTAATACTATCACCAATAAAAAGTGATGGTTTAGAGATATTTCCAGAATCAATTTCCCTTTTAAGTATAGTGTCTTTTGTATCAGGGCTTCCAAATATTCCACCATCAAATAAGCTATTAAGTCTTCTTTTCTTAAATATTCCTCTCAGTTCTTCTTGGTCAGAACCAGAAACAACTAGCCATTTTTTATTAATTGTCATGTTTCTTAACTCAAAAATTCCATCTGCAATAGTAGAATTTAAAACATTATCAATAGTAATTTTTGCAAAAATTTCAGATAAGCGCCCCACTTCTTCAACCGATGCATTTTTTTTCAAAATATTCTCAAAAAGATAATTAAATTTTTTATATCTAGATTCCCCACCATTATCTACATGGTATTTTGCTAATTTCAACCCAGCTTCTTCACTAAATTGCCTTCCTATTTCATAAAAAGCTTGAGTTTTGATATCATTTGAATCTAATATAACTCCATCACAATCAAATACTATAGTTTCAATTTTATTAAAATTAATCATACATTTAAGTATTAAAGATTAGTTAATTGCACTTCTTACTTTGGCAATAATTTTATTAGTATCAGGCGGCATATTATCAACCTCCTTAGCAAAACCCGCAGTTTTATCTTCTAAACCTAAAGCTTCAACCCTTTTCCCAGTAATATTAGATAAGTCATTTGCTAAACTTTTAGCAATGCCATCTGGATAATCATCATCAACAACACACCCTCCATAAGTTGCATTTGATAAATTATCTAAAGATGCTTCACTTGGTAAAAAAGGTTTAATTATAAAAATATGACAAACAGAAACCTTTATTCCAATCTTGATTAATTCTTTACTTGCTTTAATGGCATTAAATCTAGTTATAGAAATAGGGAAAAGAACATAATGTGGATCATCAAAATGTATATCAATTAGATCTTCAAAATTATCATATGAACCTCGGTGCTCAGATACATAAAAAACATCATCACCTTTCATAAAATCATCATAAGTTAATTTATATTCACTGGGTGTCATTGGTGAATAAATCTTTATTCCAGGCATTCTATAATATATTGAATGATGAGACGAGCCTGCTACAGGACCAATTCCACCTTCCATTGCAATTGATCTTACAAAAAGAGGGCATGGTCTACCCCAAATTTCTTTCGATTTACACGCATAATTGATAATGATTGGAGCATTAAACCAATTGAACCCTTGGTAGCGAATAACATAAATTATTTTTCTACCAGATAAAGCTGCCCCAACTGCAAAACCTCCATTCGAAACATCTGCCATTGGCAGTTCAACCATACCACCATCTTCATAAATTTCAGGCAGTGTTCCTCCAACCCATCCCACAGCTGTAAGACACTGACCCATGACTAAACCATTTTCTATATCTAGATGATCCTTAACAATTTTTTTAATTGTATCACGTAAATTTAAAGGTATTTTTTCCATACATTACTCACATAATTATTGTATTTATTTTGGATATTCTCTCTATAGTCTGCAGTAAAAATTTCTCCAATAGATTTATGTCTATCAAAAATATCAGGGTCATCAACTCCTGCACCTGCATGCCAAAACATTCTATGTGTATTTATATTTAATAACATTGGTTCTGAAAAAATACCATTCTCAAAATCCAAACAACTAAATATTTCTTGCGGGTCATCATCAATATTGAATGCCTTCATTTTAAAAGCCTTAGCTACATCATGTATATCCCAATTTCTTCGAACTTTTTTTTCAGTCAATATAGAAAAATTATTATCTTCAACAATAAAAATTATGGGTAATTTTTTTGTAGAAGCCCAGCCAATAGATGCTAAAAAGTAATCCTCTTCAACTGCTGCATCTCCAGTAAAACAAAGGGTTGGAATTTTATTTGCATAACACATTCCCGTCGATATAGGCCCTTGGCTTCCCATAAGACCATCATGTCCATAAATATTAGCTTCAACAGAATGGATAGATGCAGAACCACCCATCCCATTTGCACATCCTCTTTTATCGCCAAGCAATTCAAGAACTAATTTATCTATATCTCCTCCAAAAGAAAGGTAAGTTGAATGTCCTCTGTGTTGAATAAATATTTGCCTGTCATTAATTCCTGCTTCTTCTAAAGCGACTGCTATAGTTGCTGAAATATACTCTTGCCCAGCTGAAAGATAAGCTGGGAATTTAATATTCCCTAGCTTCATTTGTTCAAAAGCACTAACCTCAAAAGCCCTATTTAGAGCTGCAGTCTCATATATTCTTGAGGATAAAGATTGATCAAGTATCATTTGCTATTTGTTAAATCTATTGCGGCCTTCATCCATTCACCCATCCAATGATAGTGAGGGGATGAGACTATATTAGTATCAATAACATAAGGAGCATCTACATATTCTGCTCCAGCATTATTAACATCATCTTTAATACTATAGTAAGCACTAATTTTTTTACCTTCTACAATTTTAGAAGAAATCATAAGCTGGGCACCATGACAAGTACTGGCAATTACCTTATTACGGCTATTCCACTCATTTACAAATTCAAGAACATGCTTTTCTTGACGTAACTTTTCTAACGCCTTTACTCCACCTGGAAGAACTAGCATATCCATTTCATTCAAATATTTCTCAACAGATTTAGGATTTTTTAACTCATCTGTCAACGCATTAGACTCCATATATACTCCTAATATGCCAGAAAATCTTCCCGTAACATTAGCCATAATAACGATATCTTCAGGATTACTTGTTTCCTCACGCAATCTATAATATGGGTAAACCACCTCTTGATCTTGATAACCTTCCCAAGTAATTATTAATGCCTTCATTTTTAACTCCTCCTAATTTAAATAAAATATTACTAAACATTTAGTTTTAAAATAAAAAAACATCATCTTTATTAAGATTTTTTTCACTTAAACTAATCTCCCAGTATTTTTCGCTTTAAGACAATACTGGCAGTTTGCTCCAATTCTTTCCTTGAAGCGATACCAAACTTTTTTTCTAATTGAAGAAGATAAGCTGGATTTGTATGATAATTATTCCAAGCTTTATCCCTAAATTTTAAAATTTCTGCCGATGTAAGATTCTCATTGCTTGTATTAAGTGAGTCATAAGAATGTTGGCTGTACCCCGAATATGTAGATGGTAATTTGATACCATTTTTCTTCGCATCAATATAAAGAGGACTGCCAGGATAAGCCATTGCAGAGTAAAAATTAACCATATCAGTTGAATTTTCAATTGCAAAATCAAGTGTATTTTGCATTGATGCTTGAGTGTCATGCGGCAATCCAAATATGTAGTTTGCTCCTACACTAATACCTGCAGCCTGAATTCTATTAATAAGATCTTTAATTTTTACATCAACAAATCCATCCTTATGAGCTTCTTTCCTTAAGACCTCATCTGGATTCTCTATACCTAAACCTAGCCATTTAACTCCAGCTGAAGCTAATGCATCCAAATATTCAGATTTACATGTATCCACTCTAGAATATGCCCAAATATTGAAATCATATCCTCGTTGTTTAATAATTTCACATATAGCCATAAAATGTCTCGGCTTGAGAACAAAAAGCTCATCAGCTATTTTGACGTTTCTAACTCCTTGGGAAGCAAAGTAGTCAAATTGTTTAATAATAAATTCTGGACTCCAATGTCGAAATTTGTTACTATCTGCTGCAGATATCCCTTCCCCTTGCTTTGTTCGATTAATGATATTAATCATGCAAAATGAGCAGCGATAAGGACATCCAAGACTTGTATATAAGGCAGCAAAAGGCTCTTTCTCACTGTTATTACTCCATGAGTGCCAGCCTGCTGTTCTATATTTTTTTAGTGATGGCAGAAGATCCCATGCCATACCAGGAAGGTCAATCTCTAATCTATTTGAAGGCACTATTCCAGAAGGCGCATTCATGAGCACATCACCTTGGAAGTTACGAAATACCAAGCCCTTAACACTTGAAAGTATAAATTCATCATTTAAATTCTTAACGGCTAACAAATCTCGCAATGTATAAACACCTTCATTCTGACACAAAGCATCAATAAAATTATGGGATTCCATAGTCTCTCTAGGAAGAGCTGAAACATGGGCGCCAACAAATAATACAAAGGATTCTGGATGTAAATTTTTAAACTCTAAGGCAGTTTTGCATGCACCCTCCATATTTTGACTTGATGCACTTGGCTGCTGCCCATAAACAACAAAGCAAATGATACGTGCATCATATTCGCTTATGCGCTTTACAGTCTCTACATAATCTATCCGCTCAGCCTCTGCATCAAGTATTTGAGCATCGTACCCTATAGCTCTAACAGAGTTTGCCAACATAGCTGCCCAGATTGGAGGCTCAATTGCAGCATTATTTTTTGCCAAACCTTGGTAAATTTTTACAGAAGCATTTGAATGTACAAATAGAATATCAATCAATTTAAAATCTCTTTTTTTATGTGAATAAAAGTTGAGCCAGGTATCAAATTAAATTCTAACAATAACCTTTCTAAAGAAATCCCATCAATCACATCAGATGGTCTGAGAATTTGTGAGTCTTTATCTTCTGCCCAAATTCCGCCTCGAGAAATAATAAAAAAATCATCTCCAGAGAAGTTAAAAAGTTCTTTTTTATTCTCCACCTCAATATGATTAATCTGACAATTTTTATGATTAATAGCACCGGAGCCTGGCTCATTTATCCATATACATGAATCATCTTTAGCGCTCTCATACTCCTTTCCTTCATATGACATATCTTTTCTTCCATATGAATCATCTAACCGAAGCAAATCATGCTTATCTTCTGGAGTTTCAACTTCAAGTAAAAATACTCCATTCTCAGATAAAGCTTTTGTTGAATGAAAGCGACTTTTAAATATGTGTATCTTTTCCAGGCCTTCAATCAATGAACTTCCACGAAGAAATGATACTTCTGCTTTGCCATCTAATACAACTAAACCTGTATGCTTATTAGGATGACAATGAAGTGAAGTTCTATGATTATTTTCTATAAATAGCAACCATATTGCTAGAACTTCATTCTGATAACATAAATATTCATAACCCCAGGGTTTATTAACGACAACGTTTTTATACATAAAACATATTATTTTTTATCTGAATAATTCTAGGGTTAATTTATTCTACAAATGATACCATTATGAATAGCTATAAGATTGATAAAATAAAACTAAGAATGTGAAGATAAAAAATCAATTAATACTTTTAAGATACCACTGATAAGTCAGTTTTAAACCAATATCTATAGGAGTTTTTGGGCTCCATCCTAATGATTCAATTTTACTAGAATCAAGTAGTTTTCTTGGCGCACCATCTGGTTTAGAAGAATCCCATTCAATATTTCCATTATATCCAATAATTAATTTTATTTTATGAGCAAGTTCTTTTATGGATATATCATAACCAACGCCTATATTCATTGGAAGCATATCTAAATTCATTGGTGAGTTGAGAATCATTATGCAGGCTTCTACAAGATCGTCAGAATATATGAATTCTCGCTTGGGTGTTCCAGAGCCCCAAAGGGTAACTGAACTCATATTATTATCCTTTGCTTCATAAATTTTTCTAATTAATGCTGAAAGAACATGTGAGCTCTCTAAATCAAAATTATCATTAAATCCATAAACACTATTTGGAATAACTGGAATAAAAGATACTAAACCACTTTGTTTATTAATAGCTTGGCACATCTGAACACCAGCATATTTTGCAGCTGCATATGCAATACTAGTTGGCTCAAGATATCCAGTATAGAGTTGATTTTCTTTCATTGGTTGTGTTGTATCACGAGGGTACATACAAGAAGAACCAAAAAATATTACCTTCTTTACTCCATATTCTTGGGAAGCTTTAAATACATTTTGTTGTATGGAAAGATTTTCCAACATAAAATCTGCTGGAAAGTCTCTATTTTCTAGAATGCCACCAACTTTTCCTGCGGCTAATATCACTATGTCAGGCAGAGCTTCCTTAAAAAATTTATTTACATCATTCTCAGATGTAAGTTCAAGCTCAGCTCGAGTTTTGGTTAATATATTTCTATAATTATTTTCATTGAAATATCTAATGAAGGAAGACCCTATAAGTCCTTTATGTCCAGCAATAAAGATCTTTGTATATTTGTTTAAATTAAAATCCATCAGGCTGATATAAAACTACTTTTGAGCCAGTATTTTCAAATTTGAATGGGACTAATGTCAAATTTTTCAAAGTTTTTGCAACATTATTTTGATTCTCAGGCTTTACATAAAACAAAATAAAACCACCGCCACCCGCTCCAAGTATCTTTCCTCCAGTTGCCCCAGCCTTTATAGCAGATGCATACAGTTCATCAATTTTATTATTAGAAACTAGCTTAGATAGGCTCCTCTTGTTCTTCCATGCTTTATCAAGTAATTTTCCAAAATCATTTAAGGAATTATTTTGATTTCGTAATATCGAAGCCCCTTCATCAACCATGCTTTGTATCTCATTCATTTGAGAGTGGCAGTTATCAAGATTTGATAATTGACTTGCTGATACTTCAGATGAAAATCTAGAGACCCCAGTAAAAAAAAGCATCAAATGATTATTTAGATCATCTAATCTTTCTTTTTTAACAACTAAAGGTTGAACTGAAAAACTTCCATCTCTATTAAACTCAATTTCATTAAAGCCGCCATAAGCGGCAGAAATTTGATCTTGAGATCCTACACACTCTTTAATTAAATTTTGTTCAATATGAATAGCTGAACTAGCTAGCTGATGAGGAGAATTATAAGTTCCACGCATAGCATTTAAGGCATTTAAAATTCCCACTGTAAATGATGAACTAGAACCAAGGCCAGATCTTGCAGGAAGATCGCCATCATGATGAATTTCCAAACCTTTATTAAAACCAACATATTTTAATACCTCTCGAACTGAGGGATGCTCTATCTCATTAACATCACTAACACTCTCTATTTTTGAGTATACGATTCTGTGGCTATGTTCAAAAAAAGGAGGCAAAACTCTGACACTTATATAACAATATTTATCAAAAGTTGTTGCTAAGACTTTTCCACCATGTTCTTTAAACCACTGAGGATGATCTGTTCCACCACCAAAGAAAGATATTCTGAAAGGAGTCTTAGTAATAAACATGAATAATAGGTTAATTTGATCAATATAAATTGTATTTTATATTCGTTTTCAAGGTAATAACTAGCTTTATTTATATTGTCATGAGATGCTAAAAAATTATATCTATAATTCATTTAATGAATGAATGAAAAAAAATACTGAAATAGCATTAAGATCAATAGAGGCTATACTTCAACAAGACAATCTTCATATCAATCTTCCAAAATTTTTCTTTTTAAATTTATTGAAGACATCTCTTCAATATTTTTCACAAAGACTGCAAAAGATAATATTGATAAAAAATCACTTCACCAGTCTTCTAATTAAATTTATAAGAACGTAAGTCACACCATAGAACTTCAAACATGTTAAATAATATAAGATTATCTTTTTATCATCAAAATGCCTTTTTACTTGCTCCAGATGAAGTTCAGTATTAAAATTTGATTTATCACCATAAATTGACTTAGCTACCCAAGGACAAATCAATTTAATAAGTACCTTTCTTTTTTCAATTTTCAATACACTTTGTCTAAGCAAACCTCTATCTACATAATCAGAGAGTATATAAGGATAATTTTTCAGGAATACATCAAATAAATTATAGTCGCCTTTATGTTCAATGCTTAGAACATCAAATAACATTTCGTTATAAACAATTGCTCCATTTGAAGAAACCATACGAAGTAAGGCATCAACATGGCCAAGTTTGAGTGTTGAATATCTAGAGAAATCATCTAGCTCCCAAAACTGGTCTTTCCAAACTGAAAAACCTCCAATCCAAGTTGTCCAGAATGAACAAGTAAGAATAAGATCCTCAACTCCACCACAATATGAAACTTTTTTACTATATTTCTTTCCATTCAAGAAAAACAACGCCTTTCTACTTTGAATTGAGCCTTCAATCAATTTAAGAATTTTTAATAATGACCCAGGCCTATGATAAAGTGTATCGTTAGTAAGCTTGAGAAGTTGGCCATTCCCCTTACTTAAAGACATAATGTGATTTTCATCTGGAGGGATAGATTTACTATTATGATAATATTTTATTTTACTTCCATACTTAACAACATACTCATCACATAACTCTTTTGTACCATCTGTTGAATTGTTGTCTGAAATAACAACCTCAACTTGGCAAGTATCTTGAAAAATTTCCTGCAAACATATTGAATCTAAAGTTTTTCTTAAACAATTCTTTCTGTTAAAGGTAGGTATACATATTGATAATTGGATTGGATTTTTCTTCAAGTCTGCCTGCATTAATATCTCCTATAGTTAGACGTGCAATTAGATTTAAATTCATTCTCTTTATATAATGAATGTAAGCAATTCAGATAAGTTTTAAAAAAACCTGATTAACCGATTAAAAGTCGCAAAAACTATAATTCAAAGATTCAATATGAACATACTTTTGATAGGTAATTTTTACTTATTAATTCACCCTTAATCTAAATATTTTAATACTATACTCATTATTAATGCATGTGCACTTAAGTATAAGAACATTATAATACTTATAAATTTTATTTCTAAATAATCATTTTAAGCATGCATACAAATCGAACTAAGATAATTTTCTATATTGTTCTTAATTAAGAGGGCTACTTGTTATTATTAACAAAATTTTTCAACATAAGACACGTATTATTTATAATTCGTGGGTTGACACTTTTAGCTAGATTTATATTTATAATCTTCATTGCTAACCAATTGTCAGTAATCGAAGTTGGGTTCTATGGGTTTATTACAGCTTCTATTTTTGTAGCAGTTTATATGGCTGGCTTCGAGCATGGTAATTTTTCAGCTCGTCAAATTATACAATGTAAAACCTCAACATGCCGTGAGAAATCTGTCTCATCGTTGACAATATTTGGTCTCATAATGTTTGTTATAATCTCACCTCTAGTTTTTTATGCAACAGCATCCAATGAAATATATAAATATATCTCTATACTATATTTTTTTATAATTGCTTATGGTGAGTCTTATATAGCAGAGCATAAAAAAGTACTTATCTCATTAGGACACCCATTTTATACTGGGATTGTGGATTTTGTTAAATCTGGAGTCTGGGTTTATTTACTTATACCTCTAGTAATGTTTGGCTGGATAGATCTTGACCTAAACATTATTCTATTAATGTGGCTTGTGTTTGTTGTTATAGGTACTTTTTTGATTTTTTTTAAATTAAGAAATTTCTATAAAATAAAAAATCTTATTGCGAGACCAGTATTTAATAATTACAAAAAACAAATATACTCATCAACACCTTTTTTCTTAAGTGGGCTGTCACTATTAGCAATCGAAATATCAGGAAGAATCTCATTACAAATGGCGGGCCTTCAAATTGAAGCAGGGGTCTATACTTTCTACTCAGGATTTATATTTGCAATTCCTTTATTTGTATGGAGTGCCTCAGTTGCTTTTGATCATAAAAAAATTTTAACAGCATTTGAAAATCACGATATAAAAGTTTCAAACAAGCTAATTTTAATAATGATTAAAAGATCTCTAAAGATATGTTTTTTATTGTCATTACTTTTATTTTTTGGTTTTGAGACTTTACTTGAAATGGTGGGTAAGGACAAATATTTAGAATATATGAATAGCTTCTTTCTATTTCTCTTAGTGCCATTTATACATATATTAGATTCGCATATTTATTATGTATTATATGTAAGAGGGATGGATAAAGAAATTGCGGCTTCTTCGATAATTGGGTTTGTGTTTTTAGCAGTGTTTCAGATCTTTACTTTATACGATTTTGGCATTGTTTCGGCAATTTTATCTATAATAATTGCCCTATTAACTTCAGTCTTTATTAAGTTATTTTTTATATTTAAAAATTGAACTAATAGATTTAAGAAGAGAATAATATGAAAAAAAAATATACCTTTTTTCTTTTACTTGGCTCACTGAATTTAATAATGAGTAAAATGATTAATCTAATAGGTAGCTTGGGAGTAATTGGGTCAGTTAGACTTGTGTTAGACTTGCTAATTACAAAAGTTTTATTTCCTCAGGCGAGAGTAATCCGCAGGCCATTC
>Ga0209482_1001113_pt1 | contig 19962 bp, 25 predicted proteins | sample CoawatmetaG10DNA_FD_187512 | JGI IMG/M metagenome (GOLD analysis project Ga0209482, IMG submission 187512) | Marine microbial communities from the West Antarctic Peninsula - Coastal water metaG104-DNA (SPAdes) (version 2) | ecosystem: Environmental > Aquatic > Marine > Coastal ...
TACAAGCATTTAACTTTGACACAGTATTAGAATTTGATAAATTATGCAGAGATGCAGGCGCACTAAATAACACTAGGATGCTAGTATTTCCTGAACATTTTAGATTAGATGTTTTACCTTTAGAAATACGTAAGAAAGAATTTAACAAAATTAAAAACTACACAGTAGCAGAATGGGATCCAAGATTTAAAAGAACATTTACAGACATATGCAAAAGCATGTTACAGAAACAAGCAAACGATACCGTGGTAAATAAATTTAAAGAATTTACAAAAGCACAAGATACATATAGAGATATGTATCTATATGACTATCATACACAATTGGCGGATTTTATATATGGAACATGAAAAATTAATACCAGCACACTGGGTTACTCATGCCAATGATGCAAATACTAACGTTGTAGAAGACGAAAAGTGGAATAACTTACACAGTGACAGTTGGTGTCCAGTACCATTTAACACAATAAGCTGGCATCCAACTGGAGTTGTGAGTAGGTGTATGATGAGTGATGCCCCAATGGGTGACTCACATGATAGTCCATTAATGCAAGAATTACGTCAAAATATGCTTGACAACAAATGGGACAATCATGGGTGTACTAACTGTTTAAAGAAAGAACAAAATGGAAATCGCAGTCAACGAATGAATTGGCTACATCACGACTTCCGTGAAGGACTAGGTAATCCAGAACCTTACACAAATCCTAAATTAACAGGTAACGACATTAGTCATTTGTTTATTAACTTTAGCAATATATGTAATTTTAAATGTCGTATGTGTAGTTCAAACTACAGTAACAGTTTAATACCAGAGCATAAACATATGTCACCATTATTCCCACAGGAATATAAAATGGTAAATGGCAGTCATAGCAAGAATTTTAATAACATTAATGAATACTTAGAGGCTAATCCAGAAGTACTAAAAGGTATAACAAGTATTTGGATGACAGGCGGTGAGCCATTTATGGATGATAGTCCATACAGATTAATGGAACTTATTGAAGAATACGGACATCCTGAAAAGATTAAAATGGTTATTACAACTAATGGATCTAAATTAGACTTTACAAAGCTAGATAAATTTAATAAACTTAAAAAAGTTATACTAGATATTAGTATTGATGCTGTTGGTCCTATGTTTGAATACATGCGTAGTAATGGAGTATTTACATGGAGCCAAATGGAAGCAACGTGTGATAAACTAAAACAGTATAAAGAAATTAATAAAGAATGGTTTAATTTTCAAATTAACAGCAGCTATCAATTGTTAAACTATGATAATACTTTAGACTTTATTGACTTTGTTTATGACCATAATGCAGATAGTAATATTAGATTAGTTGTATTCCCTGAACATTTGAGAGCAGGAAACTTACCAAAGTCTTTTAAAAAACAAGCAAACATAATACTTGATAAAGTTGAACTAAGATATGGTAACAAAGATCAGCATCAAATTAAAACACTTAATGACATGCGTAAAGCATTAGCAGTTAACGAACCTCACTTTACACACTTTAAGAAAATAGTAACAGAACAAGATAAATTTCGAAGTAAGTATCTTTATGAATATCACGAACAACTTGGCGAACTACTTTATGGACCCACACAACAATGCCTGTTTTAAGAGACCCACACAAAAGCTATTCGCTAGTTTATCCAGACCATACACCTGGTGATTGGGCCGCATGGTTTATTAATTTACATAAAGGATTTCCAGCAATAAGAGAAATATCAATTAAAGATGGAACTACAGTTGGACATCAAGGCAGAGTATGGGTTCCTATATTTCGACGCATAACAGCAGAAAATGGAGATAATTGGGACACTGATGCATATCCATTTGATACTGTTATTGACAAAGCACTAGAAATGGGCCTGGGTGATTTTACAAAACTAGTATTTAGAATACATCCTAGAGGACACTATCTAGATTATCTTTATGACAATTTTGATGCAGTGCATACTAAAGAAGCAAACATTACAAATCATATAGTACTTGAATACAACGAGTCAGCTATACTTGATCTTATTAAGTCAAATCTATTGAAGAAAACTAAACGACCGTATGTAAATACTGTTACACCAGAACAATTTCAAAACAGTAGTACACGTGATGGATATCTCAAGTATAAATTTAAGTTTGAAGAAAAAGGTGTTAAGGTCGACATAATAGATATAAGTAAAATAATATTAGGTGATGTATATGAATATTACAGACTATGCTTACTTATTGATAGCCCACCGTTATCAAACTGGAAAGAGATAGTCCACGAGCAAGATAATCGCCTCCTAGAAGGTTGACAATTAGCAACAAATATGTTATTCTAGTTGTATAGGGAGTAACAAATATGACAATGCATTTACTTGGTCCGCACATGACCACAACCAAATATAATCGTAAGAAAACAAACAAAAAAACAAGCCCTGCACAACAGGAAAAGTTACGCATACAGTGGAAACACTATAACAAAGACTGCCGTCGGCGTCATATGCACTCTGTACAGTTTGCAGAGTTTGATGATTATGTTGCATATTTAAATGGTACTTACAAAGCACCTAAGAGTACAGCAAAACCTAAAGCGTACGAACCTCCCGCAGTTAGAGAAACAAAGCATTACCCTAGTCTTAGTAATAACGTAGCAATAAATGGCACACGTAAAGAACCAATGAAATATACTGGCGAACGTAAGTTACTTGGTATTGCTACAATGCATAAAAGTAATATGGTACCTATCTTTGAAGATAACAAACACGAAGCAATTGAAATTGCAAGGATGAGACGATGAAAACACAAGATGATATTGATGCATTTAACAAACGTAACCGAATACAAGACGATATTGCCTTTATCGAATCTCACCCACTAATAAGCAGGGTAGAAGTTATTGGTGAAGGCAGGGAGTTTGTAAAACATGGCATCAACGGAATTAGGATTAGCTTCCAAGACGATGGCAAAACATTAAAAGTATTCATTGATGGATAAGGTTTGGAGCATTGTTATTAATGGTAAAAATGACCAGATTATAATGAATGATGCACAAGCTATGATAGTAAAAATGAAATTTATGCCAAATATTGAGATGTACGATTTAACTACATTGCACAATATAAAGCCAGAACACTTACATAAAGTAAATAGAGAAGAAGCACTTAACAGTGATGTTCACTTATTGTGGATAAAGAACGCAATAGAAATGAATACATTGGGTGGATACCCAGGTAATAACGTTAAAGAAAACTGGAGTTTTGAAGGATTAATGCAAAATAAAGGTTGACAACCAAGGCGTCTTGCCGTATAATATAAGTATAGATTAAACAAAGAAGGTTATAAATGATTAAAACAATACTTACAGACGCAGACGGAGTGCTACTTGATTGGGAAGTAGACTTTAATAAATGGATGTCGTTAAAAGGCTACACAAAAGAAGTAGAAGGCATATATGAAATGGAAATTGCATATGGAATGCCAAAAGCAGAATGCAAAAAATTAGTTAGAGAATTTAATGCTAGTGCATGGGTAAGGTATTTGCCAGCGTTTAGAGATGCACGAAGTGGTGTTGCACACTTAGTTGAAGCAGGATATACATTTATTTGTATTACTTCACTTAGTTTAGATGCTAAAGCCGCAAAACTACGTAAGCGGAATTTAGAAGCTATATTTGGAAAGGGTGTATTTACAGAGTTAGTCTGTTTGGACACTGGTGCAGATAAAGATGAAGCACTAGCAAAGTACAAAGATAGTGGATTGTACTGGATTGAGGATAAGACACAGAATGCTAACCTAGGCCAAACATTAGGACTAAAAAGTATTCTTATCGATCATGTTCACAATAAAGAAGATGAAGTTAATAATGGTGTAGTGCGAGTAGGCAACTGGGCGCAGATAGTGGACATTATTGTCCCTTAATTATTATTAGTCTTCATCACCGTAGATGGTTAGAACTTCAGTAACAGCAGCATGTCTTTCGACATCTCCTCTACTAAATTTTTGAACTCCTATAATTTTGGAGCCATGTTGTTCTAATAAATCTACAAAATTCTTTAAACCGTTGTCTTCAAAACCGCGGTCGTGTTGTGCTAAATCTCCTGTAACTAGTACTTTAGAATTATCGCCTATACGAGTTAGCAGCATCTTCATCTGTGAAGGTGTTGCGTTTTGCATTTCGTCTGCTATAATCCATGAATTTTTAAATGTTCTACCTCGCATATATGCTAGTGGAGCAATTTCAATAATATTTTCACTAATCATATGTTCAATCGCGTGAGGCGCCCAATATTCTTCCATTACGTCAAATATGGGTCTAGTCCAAGGTGCCATTTTCTCAACTAAGGTTCCTGGTAAGAAACCGTGTTGTTCGTCGACGCTAACAGCTGGTCTTGTGATTACAATTTTTTCACATTTATTGTTGTTATATGCGTCTATAGCAGCTAACACACCTAGCAATGTTTTACCCGTACCTGCCGGGCCCATTGCAAAAACAATGTTTTTCGTATCGTCGTCAAGCATTGCACAATAATCTTCTTGCGAAAGATTACGTGGAACGATTTGAACGTGACGTTTTCTTTGTTTATATGAGTTAACTTGAATTACATTACCATTATCGTAATGTTGTTGTTGATGTTTTTCATTTTTTGTCTTACGAGCTCTTTTAGCCATGATATCTCCTATTAGGAATGTGGCGCACAGTTGCCTGCTCATATGTATTTAGTGACTGGTATATTCATATTAACGTAGCAGTAAATAAAAAACAATTTGACAGTTCGGCGCAACTGTCATAAATAATAGTATAATAAGGAAAGCGTAATGGAACAAAACTATATTTTAAGTAACTTAAAGGCCAACACTAATAGAGATAGTGCGTTGGAGATTCTCATGGATGTTGAACGTGTTATTGACAATGCAAACATTTATGCGTATAAACATTGGATCGAAGGCGAAATTGTTGAAGGTCCACACATTGACAGGTATTGGGTTACACTGACACTAATGTATCAACACAAGCATATGCCAGATCCGGAAGGAGCTAGCAGACTAATTAATAATGGTTGTAAGGTATATTACGCAGAAGATGAATTAGTTTCAGCAGCAAAATTACGTAAACCGGAAGATAGTGACGGGGTAGATGGAATGGACGGTAAACGCCCAGGTCAAACTCGTGCTAAAAAGGTTATAAAGAAGATTTGGCTAGTAACACTAGTTGTTCCAAGAAAGTATATGGATGACGTAGAAGCAAGCAAATTACGTGTAGACGATCAAAAGATCAACAGTGATCAAGTAGAAGATGGGTACACAGATGAGATTTCAGCAGATAAAGAAATCGGTGATGGGTTAGGATTGGAATAATATGAGCATACAACATAACGATTTAGTAGATTTAATAGAACCAATTATAAGTATTGATCAATACAAAAGCAAAGTAGGCGACGATAAAAATATTGTTGTTGTTGCATTTAGTATTAAAGATCCAGATCCTGCAAAGGACCTTAGTCAGTTTATTGAAACCGGGCACGACACAGTAGATGTTGACGTTAGTCCTGGTCCAGACAAAGATGGGCTATACAAAGTATTTGTTGAATTAGAAAGAAATAGTAAATTATTTAATAGTATTAATAAAATAATTGAAGATATTCACCGTATTGACAACGACTTAGGTGCAGTTAAATTCTCAGCATATAAGTTGGATACTCCATTGGATTGGAATGAAGGTAACTTTAAAAATGCTGTATATAGTAGTAGTTACGATTATACAATTGCAACAAACCCAGATGCTCACGTTATTGCTGAGCGTATGAAGTTTTTAAATTCTTACCATAGAAAATAACAGAGAAATAATATGTTCGGAATATTCGGAAAAATAAAAATGCTTCTAATCGTAACAGCTATTATAGGTGCTGTTGGATTTGGTGCATGGAAATATTACCAATACACACAAGGACAAATTCTTGTATATGCAACAAATGCTGCTCAAGCAGAACAAGCGGCACTTGAAAGCAATGCCGCATTAGAATCAATGCAACAAGATTTAAAAAACGTACAAAGACAATTTAACGAAGTGAGCCAAGAATTTGCCGATGCTCAATCACGTGTAGATGCGTTACAAGTAAAATTAAGCAAACATGACTTAGGCCAACTTGCACAAGCAAAACCTGGATTAGTTGAAAGAATAATAACAAAAGCTAGTTCAAACGTGTTAAGATGTATAGAAATAATAAGTGGCGCTGAGTTAACAGAGGAAGAAATAAATGCAACAAAGAAATCACAAGCCAACAACGAATGTCCAGGCATCGCTAACCCAAATTATAAACCATGATTAAAGAAACATTATTAATAGGCGTAATGGCCTTAACCGGATGTGCATCAATGCCAGACGTGATAACATACAAATCAGAACCAATTGATCGACCAGCACTAGTGCTACCAGATACAGTTCAGTTACAATTAAGAACTGCTGATTGGGAAATTATTACAGAAGACAACATTGGAACATTGTGGAAAGAAATGCAATCGTCAGGTGAACCTATTGTAATATACGCATTAACTACTGAAGGATATGAATCTCTTTCATTGAATATGGCAGATGTAATAAAATTGTTATCACAACAAAAAGCTGTAATTGAAGCATATAAAGAATATTATGAACAAACAGAAAAAAGCATAAAAGAATACAATAGCACAGATAAAAAAATAGAAGTTGATAAAGAACCTAACTTTTTTACTAAGTGGTTATCTAACAACTAATACTACTCACTCCTTATTTAATTAAAAACACTAACGTTTAACCGGCGGCTGTATGTCAATAAATACAACGATGAAGAAGATAAACAATCCTTGGGTTATACTAGGCCTTGAACCAGGGGCAACAATAAAAGAGGTCAAATTAGCATATAAATCAATGGCGCTAAAAACACACCCTGACAAAGGCGGCACAATCGCTGAATGGTTAGCAGTGAGCAATGCGTATGATAATATATCAAAAAAAGAACATGTTCCCATACTCAAAGCAACAAACACGCAAATGGTACACATTGCATTAACAATTGATCAACAAATAAATGGAATAAATGATTACATTAAAATTGAAAATGAAAAAGAACTATTTGTTAAAATAAACATTCCTGCAGGTGCGTTAGTAGGTGATAAGTTTAAGATAATGGAAAAAGGAACAAGATATATAATAAATGTGAAAGAAAAGGCAGATAAAGTCTTTACAAGATCGGGAAATAGCCTTATAATGTATAAGACGCTAGACATAATTGACGTAATGAAAAGAACTACATTTTTAATTATGACACCAACGGGAGAGTACTGCGAACTAGATATACCAGCTGATACTGTTACAGGAAGTATAATAGTACTCAAAGGACACGGATTGTACAATAGAAAAACTAAAAAACGAGGTAATTTACGAATACATATAAAATTAAATATACCGTATTTGAATAACAACAACATGGAAGATTTTATTAAAAGGCTTAAAACTAATGACTGATATAGAAAAAATTGTAATAACTGCTATTGACTTAGCTAAGAAACTAAAACACGAATATGTTACTATCGAACACTTGGCTGCGGTTATATTAGATGATCCACATGTGATAGCAATGTGTTATGAAGTAAATGCTGATGCAGAAAGCCTGCAAATTGCATTAGTGGAGTATTTAGAAAAAGAATGCACTGAGTTAGTAGTTAAAGAAACTACAGAAGAACCCAATCCATCTAAAACACAAATGCTTGAACGGGTATTTAATCGAGCATTAACACAGGCATTGTTCCAAGGTAAGAAACAATTAAATCAACTTGATTTAATACTGAGCATGTTAAGTGAAGAAAACAGTGTTGCTGCACAGTATGCAGAACAAATGGGATTAAGCAAAAGCAAAGTCATCGGCTGGATGCAAGATGGGCAAGACTTTGAAAACGATCAAATATTCGGAGCAGAAGGCACACGACCAGGCGCACCACAGGGCATAACTCCACGTGATGTATTAAAGCAATTTTGTACAAATATGAATGAAGCATATGATGAATATGATGATGTAGTAGGGCGCAGAAATGAATTAAAAGATTTAGTACAAACAGTAGCACGTAAGAAGAAATCAAACGCTATCCTAACAGGTGGAAGCGGTGTTGGCAAAACTGCAATTGTACAAGGACTAGCAAAACTTATCGTCGAAGGACATGTTCCTGATATTATTAAAGATAAAGTTGTGTGGGAACTAGATATGACAAAGTTAGTCGCTGGTACCAAATACAGAGGCGACTTTGAAGAACGTATGAACCAACTAGGTGAAGCATTAATTAAAGAACCAAACATTATTTTGTTCATTGATGAGATTCATCAAATCATCGGCGCAGGTAGTACAAACGGTACTATGGATGCAGGCAACATGTTAAAGCCAGCATTAGCAAGTGGTAAGCTAAAAGTTATTGGCGCAACAACAGACGAGGAATACAGGAAAGTATTTGAAAAAGAAACAGCACTAGCACGTAGGTTTACTAAAATTGTAGTAGGCGAACCTGACTTAGCTTCAGCTAAAGAAGTTCTTTTGAATACGTTAGTCTCATATGAAGATTATCATAATGTTAGCATTCATGAAGAAGCCGCAGAACTTGCAGTTGATTTAAGTCATCAATACATATTTAATAAAAAACTTCCAGATAAAGCATTTGATATTATTGATAGAGCATGTGCATTTAATAGAATCTTACCAGAAGAAGATCGTTTAGATATGCTTGGTGTAGATGAGATAAGAGCAGAAGTAGCAAGACTAACAGGAATTCCAAAAGAACATTTAGGAAAAGTAGAAGATAAAGAAACTACAACAAAACACGCAGAGGTAAGAGAATTCTTAGAACGAACAGTATTTGGACAACAACCTGCAATTGACCGTGTAGTCGATAGCATTACAGTGAGCATGGCTGGACTTAAAGATCCAATTAAACCTATTGCTAGTTATTTGTTTACAGGACCAACTGGTGTTGGTAAAACAGAACTTGCTAAACGGTTAAGTCAAGCTATGAGTATGAAGCTAGTACGATACGACATGGCAGAGTACATGGAAGCACACACAGTAAGTAAACTTATTGGCTCACCTCCAGGTTATGTTGGACACGGCGATGGTAAAGCAGGTGATGGGTTACTTATTGCACAACTAGAAGATAATCCAAATTGTGTATTACTATTAGACGAAGTTGAAAAAGCACATCCAGATTTAATGAGTGTATTGCTAAGTCTACTAGACGAAGGAACAATTACAAGTAGTACTGGTAAAGTAGTAAGTGCTAAAAATGCAATTATTATTATGACCAGTAACTTAGGTGCAAGAGATGCATCAGTTAAAAGCATTGGATTTAACGAAGAAACATATAATGCAAAAGCAGTAGACGATGCAGTCAATCGTTATTTTGCTCCCGAGTTTCGTAACAGACTAGATGGTGTAGTTAAGTTTAACTCGTTAGAAAGGGTTGACATGAAACGTATTGTTATTAAATTCCTAGGTGAACTAGAGTCGTATGTTGATAGTAGACATATTGTACTTAGATTTGGACCTGAACTAACAGCAATGTTAGAAGATAAGGGATATGATCCGGCTATGGGTGCAAGGCCATTAGCAAGACTAATTAACGAAGCGGTTAAACTCCCGTTAGCAAAATACTTGCTAGATAATCATGGGCAATATACACTGGACCTTGATTGGAAGAAAGAGAAGCTAACAATCAATGGGCAATGATATAACCATTATACCTACAGCAACGATGTTCTATCGTGACTTTGATACACGTATCACTCTCACTAGAGTTCCACGCAATTTTAATTTTAGATATGCAAAATATGATCATACTACTATGAAATTAAAATATAGAGTGGTAAAGAGATATAGAAGTCAAGTAGAATGTGATGTTAATTTTTATACCTCAGACGAGTCCATAATAAATGATATACTAGCAAGCAAATATACTATTGTTGAAATAGTTAGACCACTGAATCAAGCACACAGAGAATTACTACACGATCGTGACAGGTCTGTAGTAATTCGCAACAAGCTATGGTTTAATAAGTATAAGCATAAAATAACATCATGGCATAGTTCAGATGCTGATACTAGTATAGAAGAAAGTAAAGCTATGGTTAGGTGGGTATATGAACACTTTCCTAGAAAAGCAAATAGATTAGTATCTCAGTCACATGGGTACTATTGGAGTCAGGCTAGGCTCTCGCCCCCGCCTGTAATCTTTACAAACAGTGAAGAAACAATGATGTTAATGAAACTAGCATACAGCGGTATGCTACGTATGGTGCTTGAAACCTGTATAACCCTCAAAGAATTAGATAATTGATAAATACTTGTAAGGTTAAAGGAGATTAATAATGTCTAGTTCTACAATAGTTCTTACAAATAAGAACGAACTAACTTACACAAGTGATAAAGTTAAAGGCGACGGCTATTATGGGTTTGCTGACGGATTGCATACAATGAGTTTTCATGTAAACAATTTTACAGGCAGAATTCATTTAGAAGCCACTATCGTTGAAGCACCAACAGAAACTGATTGGTTTCCTATTGAGCTAGGCCAGATAACTGCATACTTACAATTCACAGCAGAAACAAAAACAGCTGGCACAAGTTTTGAAGGTAATTTTGTTTATTTGCGTGTCAAGGTTGATAGAGGATACTTAGGTGCAGCAACATATGATGTAAATACTCATGGAGTAGTCGACAAAGTCGTTATACTAATTTAAGGGAGAAGTACAATTGGCAATTCAAGCATTTAGTGGCGGTATACAACAGCTACCCGTACCAGATTTTAATTTAACGGAGAATATTGCTGAAGGCGATATACTTGTATATCGTAGTGCGACCAAATCATTTGATAACACAACTGGAGCATTTACAACACTAGCACAAGTTAACTCTCTTATTGCGGCTATACAAGCAGGTGGTGGAGTAGATTTAAGTAACTATGTTACAGACGCAGAATTAAATTCTAATACAGCTACACTTACCGCATCAATTGCACTTAAAGCGGCAAGCACCTATGTAGACGCTCAAATAGCGGCTATAGTGCATCCTGCAACAGATTTAAGCACTTATGTAACAAGTTCAGCATTAGCAGCCTCTTTAACAAATTACGACACCGCAGGAGTAGTAACAAGCAAAATTAATACAGCAGTTGCAAACGCTACATTCTTTGATGGTGATTATAACAACCTTACTAATACTCCAGCAATTCCAAGTTTAACCGGATATGCAACGCAAGTATGGACGCAAACACAAATAGCTAATCATGTAGTTGATTTATCTGATTATGCTACAATAACCTCATTAAATACATCAATTGCAAACTTTGTAACTGAGTCTGTAATTGATACAAAGATTTCAACCGCAGTAGGAGGCGGAGTTAATTTAGCCGACTATGCACTAACAACAGCAGTAGACACAGCAATTGCAGTAGAAACAACACGTGCATTAGCTGTTGAATCTACATTGACACAAAACGTAACGTCTAACGCTACAGCAATTACAGCTAACACAGCATTAATTGCAGCAGAAGCAATTACAGCTAGAGCAGCAGAAAGTGCAAATTCAGCCGCAATTACAGCATTAGTAATACCAACAGACGTAAGCGACTTAACAGATTCAACTAGTTTATTAGGCAGTGGTGGCGCAACAGCATTAGGTGGACTAACAGACGTAAGTACAACAGGCGTAACAACTGGACAAGTTTTAAAATACAATGGCACATCATGGGTACCAGCAGCAGATGATATATCGGGCGGTGGTGGAAGTAATGCAGATACATTAGACAGTCAAGATGGTACTTACTATTTAGATTGGACTAACACTACAAACAAGCCAAGTATACCAACAGACGTAAGTGACTTAACAGACTCAACTAGTTTGTTAACACACACAGATATTACAGCATTACAAGCAAGTGTATCAACAAACGCAACAGCAATTGCAGCAGAAACAACAGCACGTACAGCAGCAATTGCAGCATTAGTAATTCCAGCAGCTTATACAAATACAAGTGTAGATGCCCATCTTAATGTAAGTGGAGCAACTTCGGGGCAAGTGTTAGGCTACAATGGAACTGATTACGCATGGGTTGCAAACACAGGCGGTGGTGGTAATGGAGCAACTGCATTAGGTGGGCTAACAGATGTAAGCAGTACTACACCAACAACTGGTTATGTTCTAAAATGGTCAGGTACTGAATGGGCACCAGCAGTGGATGCAACAACAGGCATTAATAATAGTAACTATGCAACTGAAGCCTATGTAGATCAAAAATTAACAGAACGTGGTCCTCACTTTAGTGGTGACTACAACGACTTAACTAATTCACCAACATTGTTTAGTGGATCGTTTACAGACTTAAATAATAAACCAACTACAATTGCAGGATATGGAATTACAGACTCGCCTACAAGCCTTTTAGATTTAAATATTTCAGATGGTAACAGTGGACAGGTATTAACTACAGATGGTTCAGGAAACTTTACATTTACAAGTGCAGGTGCATTTAATGGTGATTATAATGCATTAACTAACTTACCTAATTTGTTTAGTGGAAACTATAACGACTTATCAAACAAACCATACATTCCAAGTATTGCAGGACTGGCTTCAACAACATATGTTGACAACAAACATGCTGAAGCAGAAATTGTAGGCAACAAATCATTCTTAGCAGATGTTAGTCAAGTAACTAAAGTATCAAACATAGTAGCTGCATCACATGATAATTATGTGTTATCAATTATTACAACAAATGCAACACCTACTGAAGCACTACTAAGCTCAGCAAGTAGAATATTAATAGACTCTAATAGTACAGTTATGTATAAAATACATATTGTAGCATCAGATGGTACTGATCAACTTGGTATCAGAAAACAAGGATTAATTGATAGAACTGGCGCAAACCCAATAGCATTACTAGGTTCTCCTAGTACAGAAATACTTGTAGACACACAAGAAATATGGGCAGGCGATGTAACAGCTGATACAGTTAATAATAGTTTAAAGATATCAGTTACAGGCGACACAGGAAAAACAGTTCAATGGACTATATTTGTTGAACTAAATGCAGTAAAAAGGTAGTATTTTAACAATTAAAGATAGAAATTGGATAAATAAAAGTAGTGCAACAGCACAGAATATATAAATTGCAATAAAATTGCAATACAAACGGAGAAATTAAAATGGCAACAGCAAATCCAGCAAACGCAATCGAATTTGGTAAGTTCAACTACGGTGCGTCATTAACAACATTTACAGTAACAGCAGCAGCTGATATTTCAGCAGAAGTTAACCCTGGTGAAGAAATGGGTCAAATCATTGAAGCAATGTCTCAGCACGGAACTTTTATTGGTTTATCTGCACACGCAACAGGCGGAACAGTATTTTCAGTAACACTTGAAAACAGTTCATGGGCAGACGCAGCAGCAGTACAAACTGCACTACAAGCTCTTTCACTAGCAACTGCAGGCGCGATGACTGTAGCTTAATTTATACTTAAGAAATTAGGAGAATATAAATGGCAACAAGAAATCCCGCAAACGTAATTAGTTTTGGCAAAGTTAACTTTGGTGCAACAGTTACAGTTTTTGCAGTAGCAGGCGCAACAGGTGTTGATGCACAAGTAGCTCCAGGTCAAGACTTGGAAGAAGTTATTGAAGCAGCATCACAGCACGGCACAGTATTAGGATTAGGAGCACACGCAGGTGGAGCATTTAATTTATACATGGAAAATGCAGATTGGACAGCAAGTTCTTTACAGACAGCAGTTCGAGCTACAGGCGGTGTGTTTGCAACAGCAACAGTAACAGACGCAGGACTATAAGTCTAAAGTCTGAAGAGGAATAACACTAAGACCCAGTTATACTTAATTGTATACTGGGTTTTTTTACGGCTAGACTTAAATTGGATAAATACAATTAGACAAATGGAGATAGTAAGATGGCAACCACAGATTTGAATAATGACGGCAAAATTAGTAAATTGGAAGCATTTCCGTACTGGTTTGATAGATTACGTCTATTCCCTAGAGCATTTATTTCAATGTACATTTTTATGCTATACAGAGTAACAGAATGGTTTATGGCATTGCCAGATCCAAGTATGCCACAAGCAGGACTAGTTAGTGTTGTAGTAGGAGCAGGTGCAGCATGGTTTGGACTTTATGTAAACAGTACTAGTGAAAACAGCGGCAAGATTATAGTTACTACAGATACATCAGCTACAGGCACACGTGGAAGTTATTCAGGTTCAGCTTCAGCAGAAGCAGATTATTCAGCTGCACCAAAAAGTAGGTATTAATAAATGTATCAACATCACATAATTTTAAAAGTAGCAGAACAGGTAGATTCAACACTAGCAATGGATTTTAGAGGAATAGTTAAACGCTTTGGACCAGAAGGTGTTGTATTTGCATATGATCACGGTGATGATAAAGTTGCATTGGAATATGGACTACAAGAAGGTGCCGAAATGCCACATGCATACATTGTTCCATTAACAAGAGATTTAGCCCCAGATGAAGCTGCAATAATTGTAGCCGCTTGGGATTATAAATTTGTTCCAGATTTTGACATTGAAATTTCCAATCAATACAACATGATGTCTGATTATGAAATTGAAATGGACGAAGCAGTAGCATTAAATGCTACAATAGATTTAAATAAATGGCATCACAATAGATGGAAAGATGAAATGATAAGCGAAGGCTGGCACTATGGGTTATACTTTAGTGAAAGCAAAAAATCACATCCTGCATTAAGAGATTGGGATTCCCTTCCAGAAAGTCACAGACGTAGTCCAGAATTTAATAACAAAGAACTATTGGAGTGGCTTCATAAAAATGGCGTAGCCTAAATGATAACCAACACAACCCTTGTTGTGCTAACGCATGACAACAAATTAAAAACTTCACATACTCAATATTTAATTAAAAGTAATTCAACATTATTTTTAAAATGGAACTGTGAAGTATTTGATCACACAAAAACTATAAACTCTCAAACAGGTGTAACAGGACATACAGCGTGTGGAAATACCTCACGTACATGTAATGTTGCTATATGTGCCTGTCCTACTGACATAAATTTACCAAAAGCTATAAACAAAGAAACATTAAGTGATTTTAGAGATTTAGTAGGTGACGTAACAAAGTACACAGTGCTAGACGAATATGATATTAACGATGGACCAATTATAGCATGTGGATTGTATGGGTTATTATTAAATCAACGTTTTGTTGTTGATTGGAATTTATTACGAAGATGTAATTTTAGTTGCACATATTGTGCGCCAGACATACATGACTTAGTTAGTGGGTATCCGCCAATGGCACAATATCAAAAAGAATTTAATGAAATAAATTTCCCAATAGATAAAGAAGCGCACTTTACATTAAATGGCGGTGAGCCAACACTACATCCTAATATTTTAGATATTGTAAAAATGTGTAATGCAAAAGGTAGTGTGGAAGTATTATCAAATGGTACTGCATCAATTGAAAAGTACAACATACTATTAGATTATGCTAAGATTAATATAAGTTTACATCACGAATTAATAAATGAAAAACACATGCAAAAGTTTATTGATATTGCATTACTGGATAAGGGTAAGCTAGTCTTTAAATACTTCAATACGTTTGACGAAGAAAAATTTGGAAAATATTTGAATATATTAAATAACTTAGATCATGTTTCTATCATTACTAATAAGCGACTTATACTTAGAGGCCAGCGAGATAAAGAAAAAAGCTGGGCTACATAACTACTTGACATTAGCAACATTTCCTGTTATAATGTACACAATAATATAATAATAGTGAACGATATGACAACTCCAAAAACCCATGAAGAATTAATACATGACTCATTTGAGCCAAAAGATAAATGCAGTATATGTGATAGTAAATACGATGAAGACGCAGGTGGAATCCAAGGACACTTTGGAATGATTCCTGTAACATTTTGCGAGTGGTGTTATAGCTCACTTGTAGATATGGTAGAACAAATGTCAGAGCCAGAGCCCTGTGGAATGAGTAGAAAATAATATGAAACCAGTTTTAGATTTTTTTAAAAGAAGCTATGCAACAGACCGCACTGCATTTTACGCTGAAATAACAGAAACAATTGTATTAATGGTTGCTAGCGGCACATTAGCATTTACCATTTTAGATCCAGCAACAAAGATTTTTGTTCCATTATATCTTATCGGAAGCCTACTTGGAATGTTTAGCACATATAGACGTGGAAGTAGTGCATTGATAATGGTGTGTTGGTTTACAGTTATGAACCTATTTGCATTTGTACAGTTGTTTATATTGTAAAACAATAACTTATTATTGATAAATAGCTTTATAGGAGTTTTCAATAATGAGAATATACGATTTAACCGAACAAACAGAACTTCCAGCTGACGCAATACTTATTCAAATGGGTGTTGTTAAAGAAGAACGAGAAGTTATCTTAGAATTTTTGCCATTGATTCCATTAGCATTATGGGGTGCAGGCGCGGCATGGACTGCATACGATACATATCAAGCTAAAAAAGCATTAGACAGAGGCGAAATAACTCAAGCACAATTTGCAACAAAGGTCGGCACAGATGTTGCAATTGGTATTGCAGGTGGCGTAGTAGCCAAGGGTGTTCTTAAAGGTGCTAAGTTTGTATGGCAAGGCGGTAAGAAAGTATTTGCCAAAGGCGCAGGCGCAGCAGGTGAAGCAACAACTGATGCAGGTAAAGCCCTAGCTAAGAAAACAGAAACTCCCAAAGTAGATATTACAGCAAAGGTAGCAGACGAAGCACCTATTAAAAACCCTATTGTTCCAAAGATTGCACAAGTAGCAAAGCCAGGCGACACTATAACAACTGCTAAAGGTAAATTCCTTGCAGGTGTTGATGGGAAGGCAACAACAACTAGATTAAACGCACCAAACGCCGCAGCAATTAAAGATAAGATTTTATCATTAGCAGCGGCTAATGTAGACTCAGCAGCAACAGCAGCGGCTAAGAATGTAGACAACGTAGCAGTACAAGCACGTAAAGCCGCAGACAACACTGCAACAGCAGCAAAGAATTCGAGTGCAACAGTACAAGGCACACAGGCAGCAAATGATGCATCAGCAGCCGCTAGAAAAATAGCTCAACAGAAAGCTGATGTAGCTATAGCTAAAAATGCAATGGCAGTTGCTACAGCAAAGAAAGTAGCTGATAAAGCGGCAGCGGCTAAAGCGGCCAAATTGGCAGCAGATATTGCAACTAAGAAAGCAGCACAAGTTGCAGCTAAGAAAGCAGCACAAACTACAGCTAGTGATGCAAATCTAATTGCAGTGGCAGGTCAGGTCGCAGCCAAGAAAGCGGCACAAGTTGCAGCCAAGAAAGCAGCACAAGTTGCGGCTAAGAAAGCAGCACAAACTAAAGCTAGTGATACAAATTTAATTGGACTAGCAGGTAAAGTTGCAGCTAAGAAAACAGCAGCCAAATTAGCAGCCAAGAGAGCAGCACAAACTACAGCCAGTGATGCAAATTTAATTGGAATAGCAGGTAAAGTTTCAGCCAAGAAAGCGGCACAAGTTGCAGCAAAGAGAGCAGCACAAACTAAAGCTAGTGATGCAAATTTAATTGGATTAGCCGGTAAAGTTTCAGCTAAGAAAGCAGCAGCCAAAGTAGCGGCCAAAAGAACAGCACAGACTACAGCCAGTGATGCAAATTTAATTGGATTAGCAGGTAAAGTTTCAGCTAAGAAAGCAGCAGCAATTGCAACTAAGAAAGCAGCAGCAATTGCGGCTAGGAAAGCAAAATATGCAGCAGCTAAAATTGCAGCTAAGAACGTAGACAATACAGCAATTAAGTTTAGAACTAAAGCTGATAGACTTGCTGGTAAGAATAAAGGCCCGTCAACAACAGTAGCAGCAGCGCCACTAGTAACTAAAGCAATTGCTAAGAAAACTACTAAGAAATTAACTAATAAACAACGAGATGCATTAAGTAACATGCCAGCAGCAGCGCCACTAGTAACTAAAGCAATTGCTAAGAAAACTACTAAGAAACTAACCAATAAACAACGAAATGCATTAAGTAACATGCCAGCCGCTGCTCCACTTGTAACTAAAGCAATTGCTAAGAAAACTACTAAAAAGTTAACTAGAAAACAACGAGATGCATTAAGCAATATGCCAGCAGCAGCACCAATAGCAGTTAAAGCAATTGCTAAGAAAACTACTAAAAAGTTAACTAGAAAACAACGAGATGCATTAAGTAGGATGCCAAAAGCACCAGTAGCTAAGGTAGTTGCTAAAAATATAGATAATGCCGCAGTAATAGCAGCTAGAAAAGCAGCAGTTAGAGCAAGAGCATTAAGATTGAAAAAATTTAAAAAGACTAAAAAGCAAACTGCAAAAACAAAGAAATTTAATAAGCTCAGAGGTAAGTATGCAAGTGGATTTTCTGGACAAGGATATGATTCTAATTTGTTAGGAGTTATTAACAGACTAGATAATTTCAAAGGATAAGGAAATAGCATGTTAATCAACGAAGTCACTTTGCAAGAAGAAACATTAAGTATAAAAAATGTACTTTCTCCTGCAATCATTCAATTAGATAAAGTGTTTAAAAACAGCAATTATGAAATGCGTATTGTTGGTGGCGCTGTTCGCGACCTTGCACTGAATAAATCTCCTAAAGACATTGACTTTGCTACTGATGCAACGCCAGATGAAATGATGGGAATACTTGATAAAGCAGGCATTAAACATAAGCCAACAGGATTAGAACACGGCACACTTACAGCAATTATAGATAACGAGCCATATGAAATTACAACCCTACGAGCAGACACAAAAACTGACGGCAGACATGCTGAAGTAGAGTTTGTTAAGAGTTGGGAAGAAGATGCTAAACGCAGAGACCTAACATATAATGCTATGAGCATGGACATTGAAGGGAACTTATATGATTACTTTGGTGGCATGGATGACTTACAAGACAAGGTAAGTAAATTTGTAGGTGATGCTGAACAACGTATTAAAGAAGATTACTTGCGTATACTACGCTACTTCCGTTTCCAAGGCAGACTTTCATCTCCTACATGGGATAAAGATACATTGCAAGCAATCAATACAAATACAGAAGGCCTTGCACAAGTTAGTGCAGAACGTGTATGGCAAGAGATGGGTAAGATACTTGCAGGTCAACATGTTGCTGACATAGTAACACACATGGCCAAGACAGGTGTTAGCCAAGTTATTGGATTAGCTACAAACAACTTAAACAAATTACAGGACAATGGGAATGCAATTATAGCACTAGCACAACTAGGTAACACTATAGATATTGCAAAACGTTGGAAGTTAAGCAAACAAGAATCAATACTATTAGACTTCTTAATGACAAACAAAAACAACATACTCGATAGTAAGAAAATTGAAGATATGCTTGCCGATGGAATAGACAAAGAAAAAGTTTCAGCACTAGCAGAGTTACAAGGACAAAAGAAAATGGCAGACCACGCAATGGTTACATCCATTCCAGACTTTCCTGTAACAGGTGCAGACTTAATTGCTAAAGGTGCCAAACCTGGTCCAGAAATGGGTGCAACACTTAATCAACTAAAACAACAGTGGAAACAAAGTAACTTCAAGGCAACAAAGGATGAATTATTAAATGCGATTATATAATTTATTTGAAGATGAAGAAATGGTTACACTTCGCAAAGGCGACAGTACTGTAACAGTTCCTAAACACAGAGTACAGCATTTCTTAGATGATCATTATGAAATTGTTCAAAAAGACAATGTTATTACTCGACATAGACCTAGAGTTTATGAAAATATATTTGAAGATTTAGATCCTAAGTCAGAACTATACGTAGACATGGATGGAGTACTTGCAGACTTCTTTGGAGTATGGACTAAAATGATGGGTGTAGAAC